>Ga0082212_10001744_pt1 | contig 31987 bp, 34 predicted proteins | sample TergutNt197P3_FD_71548 | JGI IMG/M metagenome (GOLD analysis project Ga0082212, IMG submission 71548) | Neocapritermes taracua P3 segment gut microbial communities from Petit-Saut dam, French Guiana - Nt197 P3 | ecosystem: Host-associated > Arthropoda: Insects > Digestive system > Gut ...
AATCGACATATCAGAGCCAACCTTTCTGTATAAATCTATTATACCACGATTTTGCAATAATTTCAAGCGTTCCGTAATATTTTTTCCCTAAAAAAACAGTTTCACAATATTTGCAATCCCCGTAACAAACATACATAAAATTACACCCGTGACCGTCGGGATAATAAACGCCGCCGCAGTCCATTTTAAACTCCCAGTTTCTTTTTTGATTGTCAGGCATGTTGTGCCGCATGGAAAATGAAAAAGCGTGAAAATAATCATGCATATCGCGGTTATAAAAGTCCAGCCGTTACTTATCAGTATATCATGCAACTGCGCGAGATTATCAAAACCCGTGAGCGACCCTGCCGACATATAACTCATCAGGATTATCGGTATAACTATCTCATTTGCCGGAAATCCCAGAATAAACGCCAAAAGTATATACCCGTCAAAACTCATGAGTTTGGCAAATGGGTTTAGAAATCCCGCGAGACCCGAAAGCAAACTTGTTTGATTTATGTTTATATTTGTCATCAGCCATATAATAATCCCGGCAGGCGCGGCAATCGTCACGGCGCGTCCCAACACGAATAATGTCCTGTCAAATATTGACCGGATTATAACGCTGCCGATTTGAGGACGGCGAAACGGGGGAAGTTCAAGCTGAAATGACGACGGCAAGCCTTTCAATATTGTTTTTGACAGTATTTTCGACACAAAAAAAGTCATAGCTATGCTGAATACTATAAACAAAGTCAGCAAAAGCGCGGACATTAACGAGTTGACGGAATTTAGCGGGGCGTTTGCGGCTGATTTTGATATTTGCGTGAAAAATATTGCCGATATTGATATAAGTATGGGAAACCTGCCGTTGCACGGGATAAAATTATTCGTGAGTATCGCAATCAGGCGTTCTCTCGGCGAATCTATTATGCGGCAGCCGATTACCCCACACGCGTTGCACCCGAACCCCATACATATGGCGTATCTGAACTTGTAATATTGATTAATTCAAAAGAATCATCTTTATAACAAGCAAAGCACAATAAGTATCTGTCGTTCTGTGTAAATTATCTTTTTTTTGCATCGAACTTAACTGTTCCAGAATATCTTCATCTTTTAATTTATGATATAGCTCAATATCATCCGAAGCGTTTATTTTATTCACGGCGAATTCTTTTAAACGCTCAAATTCAATAATAGGAACAGGAATACTTTCAGCCGAAACCGATTTATTCGGTTGGGGTAAAACAGGCGAAATAATATCCTCTGCCGGGATTTTAAAATATGCCAGGAAATCCCGTAAAGATTTTTCGTTATATCCCGTATCTTCAAAAGTATCATTTATCAGGCATAAAGGACTTATGCCGCCTGTCTGCGAAAGAACAACAGTACACAACGGGTCTATCTGCCCGAAATTACGCGCGGGGGTAAAAGAAGATACTTTCGGATACCCCGCCAATTCTTTCATTTCTTCTTTTTGCGTTTTGGTCATTTTAGAGTAAATTTCTTTGACGGCTCTAATAGTGTGAGGTATATTTTCCGATATTTCTCTTTTATGCTTTTCAAGGCTTGCCATCTTTGCTTTGTTTAAATAAAAATTATTCATTAAAATTCTCCTTGTTTTTTGGATTTGTATTTTGACTTTTTTATCAATGCTGAGCCGCGCGCGCCCACAACTGATAAATTTTATCGTCAATACTGCATATAATATCATATATTTTAGAGTTTGTCAAGCGTTTTTTTGAAAAAAATAAAAAAAATATTTTTCAGAGCTGGTATAAAAAACGCAAAAAAATCGCCAGAACTGACATTTCGGCGATTTTCTATTTATGATATTCTTAATTATATACGCCAGTTTATGCTGATTTCATCGTCGTCAACAACTACCGATTCTATCAGACTGCCGACATAAATTCTTTGTTCTTCCAAAGATTCGCTTTTGAAAATGTCATCAAATTCATTTAATTTAATAATAAAATTCACTTTAATATCTTTTACATTTTCAACCGGCACAGATAATTTTTCATTTAAAACATTTTTCTCTTTTTCAAGTGAATCAACGTTTGTTTTGATTTCGTCAATAGACATATTGCCAACCTGATATAGTTTAATCAGCCTGCTTCGTTCAGTATCAATAATCTTTACGCGTTCTTTTATTGATTTCACATCAATAATCGGCGCGTCTTTTTTTGTATCGGATAGCCTCTCTATATGTTCATAATTATGTTGCAACTGCCCTATCTGCTCAATAATTAAATCGTCTAATTTTTCTATATCCCAGTTTTTATTTTTGCAGTCCGGGTCAACGATATATTTTTTGTCGGATTTTGCTCTGGAATAACACTTATAATATCCGTGATTCCCCGAATATCTCGCGCCGCACTTATTGCAGTAAACAAGGCTTGACAATAAATAACTTGCTCTGAACGGTGTTTTTTGCGGTGATGTTTTATTGTTCTCCCTGTCTTTTGACTTCAGCAATTTTTGAACCGCGTTAAAAGTATCTGCATTTATAATCGGCTCTTGAATACCGTCGTAAACTGAGCCTTTAAATATGACTTTTCCAATGTAATGCGCATTTCTCAATACGTTAATCACAAGAGCGTGACTCGTCCAGCCGCCGTATTTATCGCGCATATATCGTCGTATAGAATTAATACTATACCCGGCTAAAAACCTGTCATATACTTCCCTTACCTGCATAGCTTTATAATGATTTATAATTAACCTGCCGTCAATATAATCATATCCTGTAGGAGCGGTTGGTCCGCCATGATAATATCCCGCTTTGCTTCGCCCGATTCTTCCCATTGTAAACCGTTCTGTTATCTGGTCTTTTTCTAACTGAGCGAACGCCGACATTATACCTATAACTGCTTTCCCGAACGGCGTAGACGTATCTAAAAATTCCTCGTTTACCGACGCAAATTCCACGCCGTTTTTAAGAAATTCGTCTTCAATAAGCATTAAAGTATCTTTTTGGGAACGCGACAAACGGTCAAGTTTATAAACTACGACAATATCGAATTTATGATTATATATATCGCCAAGCATCTGTTTAAGTGCAGGACGTTCAATATTCCCGCCCGAATAAGCAGGGTCTGTATATATATTATAAATATTCCAGCCTTTAACAGAACAGTAAGCTTTTAATTTTTCCGTTTGTTCTTCTATGCTGTAGTTTTCTAATTGATTTTCGGTAGACACGCGCACATAACACGCCGCTCTTGTAAGCATTTTTTCATCGGTCACGATTTATCCCCTCGGTTGTTTACCCATTTAGCCAGTAATTTATAAGCTATCGCGGTTGTGTCGTTATAGGGTATTTCATATCCTTTAACAGAATCTCTGATTGTCCCGTCAGCCATTCTATGTACGATTTTGATTTTACTGTCGTCTGTCCCGCTTTTTTTATGCCTGACCAAATTAATCCGCCTCCCCTGCTTGTATTACAAGTATATTTTGGCGGACTAACCGGTATTACATTTAATAAAATTATTTTGATATATTGGAATTATTTTGTAGGGCGTGGCATCCCTGACACGCCGTAAACAACGCAATACCATTATTCAAATGGCGCGTCTGGGAAGCCGCGCCCTACAAGTTATATCATGCGTATCGCAAACTGCGGACATTCGGCGACGCAATAGCCGCATTGCAGACATTTGCCGTAATCAATCTCCGGCACAGAACACGTGATTGCCCCGTTGTGGCAGGCTTCCTCGCACTTCCCGCAATGTTTGCATAATATCGGCACGATATAAAACCGTTTGGCTGACTTGCCCAGTTTCGACGCCTGCTCTATAATATCGTCGCCGTTGAAATACCTCACGTTCATTTTTACTTCGTCAACCGAAACCATGCCAACAGATATTGCCGCTTTTCCGTCCGCGAAATTGCGACCATAATCTATTGAGCCGATGTAATCGTCAATCAGATTGCCACCTGCAAGCAACTTCATCAGATATACGCCTTTGTTGTTCGCGAAACATTCGTTTATCGCGTCCTGCATATCGCCGGTTGTACCGCCTAATATGCCCATGCCTGTTTTGTTTAGTATCGGGAAAACTATATCAATATCAGGATTATTTGCCGCTTTGCTCACAGTTTCAACTACATGAGTGCTTATGCCGACCGCCCTGATTTTGCCTTGTTTTTTATACTCCAGCAAACAGTCCAATGCCCCCCTGCGTATCTCAAAAACGTCAGTTTCGGCTCTTGCGGCGTGTAACAAAAATATATCAATAACGTCCAACGCCAGCTTTTCCCGCGCTTCATATATTGCTTTCTCCATATCTTCATATGTAATTGCCGTGGATTTAGTCGCAATTACAGGGCGTATGCCCGTCTGCCCGATTGCCAGACGGATAGGTTCGTAAGTGCCGTACATCTGCGCCGTATCTATGAAATTAACGCCCATGCGCAACGCTTCCGCCGTTACTTCCGCGCTTTCTTCAACCGGCATATTTTTCTGCAGCGGTCCCATAGGCAACGCCCCGAAACATAATTCGGTCACTTCGATTCCTGTTGAGCCAAGTATTATCTTTTTCATGATATTATATCTCCTTTTTTAATTTAAATAAATTTTGATATTAATTTTCTCAGCAAAATATAGCTGTACCCTGTTTTAATCAATCCGGCTGATATTGCGGTTTTTTGCGAGGCAATATTATCAATGTCTGTCATATAGTGTATTTCTCTTTTTTCCCGCATATTCATAACATATTCGCATAAAGCGACGACATTTGAAACCGCGTAGCCTTTTCCTCTGTAATCCTCATGCGTTGCCGTGGTTACTTCTATGATACTGTCGTCAATTTTATCCGCGTGATACCCTGCGCTTGCGCATGATACTATTTTATTGTCAATTATTGTCGCAAAACAATAATTAGGATAATATATCCAGCCCAGCATATTCTTAAAATCAAAGTCGGACTTTTCAAAATCTGTTTTAAATAATAATTTTGAATTGTCTTGTTTTTTATGCAGGTTTAATTTACCGCTGTTTTTTTTATTTAACATATAAAATACTTCTTTCAATAGCAATGTTGTACCTCCATTTTTATATCTTCTGCGATTTTATCCAAAACCCGTTCCCGCTCCTTAGACGTATCATAAATCGTAAAGCCGTATCTCACTAAATAACCTGACATATAACGGCTGAATGAAATGGCGTCTTCGGCAATTTCCCTCAGTTCATCATCATTGCAATTATATGTCCAATCGTATTCCGTATCGTATTTTCTCATATCGCCGACTATTTCATCAACCGTTTTTTCGTTTGTCACCAACCCTATAAGCAAAAAATTGTCTTTTAATTCTTCTATCCCATACATTTTCAGAATAGACGATATTTTCTCAAAATCAAAATGCGCCCCTTCCAATATAAAACGATTTTCTTTTAAAGAGCCATGAGTGTACGGAAACAGTCCGCGTCCGTCAGCCGAAGAAAACATGCCGAGAAAATGACCGAGAAACGGCGCGATATTTTCCGTGGTTTTATCTCTGTCCCAGCCAATCCGAATATCCAGTTGCGGATATGCCTCTCCAAACGCGGCGATAAGTTTATCGTTATTTACGACAAAGTAATTCAGTTCTTCGTTTATTTTTCTCGCCAATGTTGATTTACCGGCTCTTCCCGTACCTGCAATTATTATGTTTTTCAATTAATACATCTCCTCCGTCAGCTTAAACATATAAAAATTATATCACGCAAAAACAAAAAAAACAAGGCAAAGATTAATTTTTACTTAATCTTTACCCTGTTTAAAATATAAATATCCGAAAATACTTATTATCCGTTATAATCTTTAAGATACCAATTAGGCACGGGATTCCGCATACCGTCGAACCAGTCAACTACGCATTGTGCATCTTCAGACCACCATGCCAATGTTCCCTCGGCTATATAATAAGCTAACAGCGGAAAAAATTCCGGCGGCGGGTCGCTCTCAAAATAGCCTTTTACATGACCCGTAAAGAAATACGCATACGAATCCCCGCAGATTTGCCAAAAATCACTCCAAGGGTCGTTGCAAATACTGCCAACGTCGATTATTCCGATTTCACCGTTGGGAGATAACATAGTATTATCTGTAGTCCAGTCTCCGTGGGTGAACGTTTGCGGACGGTTATTCAACAATACCCGGTTATCCTGCAAATAACGCACAAGTAAATCCCCGCTCTGTGATTTGCCGGGACCATCATTGTAACGTTGTATTGTTTCTTGTACTCTGCGCCAGTAGCATATTTTCCAAGGTTCGGGTTCCCACAACGGAAACAGAGCGTGCAGTTTTCGCAGAAAAACACCGGCTTTTTTGCCCGTCGCAAATTGTTCCGCATGGCTCATGCGCGGCAATGCGTTAAATAAATCTTCGCCGTCAAGCCATGTATATAATTCATACGATAATGTTCCGTCACCGAATGCTTCCTTGCCGACCATTCTCATCGTGTTTATACCTGCTGCGGCGATATAATCATATACGCGAAAACCACCACCTTCTAACCAGTCGGGTTCTGTGTTGCAGATAGAGAGCAACCGCTTTTCGCTTTGGGTGGTTTCAATGTAAAATTTTCTGCCGCACCCCTTTTCCAAACGCCGGGCAACGGCGATGTTCAATATCGGGGCTAACTCAAGTATAACGTCGGCGTCTTCCGGCGTGAGATTGTTTACTTTTAACATTGGATTTCTCCTTTAATTATTTTGCGTTTTTGAAACCGTTTACCATAGGGTCGGGCTTCCATGCCCGACCGCATAACCAAAATAACGCTGGTTTTCCGGCGGCGCGGCATGGAAGCCGCGCCCTACAAAAATATTTCTCTTTCCCAATCGCGTATTATTTCGCTTTATTCAAAACGCTTTCCGCGAATTTTGATTTTTCAACGTCGTAACCCGAATGCCATCTGACCCACGAGCATTGGTCCGCGACGACGGTGATATAAGCGCATTGCCTTATAATTTTATTCGGGATATTCAGGCTTTTTTCTAAATAATTTATGACTGTTTCTGTTTTTTCGGGGTCTCTGTCATGCCACAAACATTCATGATACATAAGCGCGCCCGTTTCAAATACAGGGTCGCCGATAAGTCCATGGGGATTTACGACTTTATATTCTCCGTTTCCGCACGATAAGATATTTCCGAAATGCAAATTTCCGTGAAGCAACAGCTTTTTATTATAAACAGACGCGATTTCCAAGCATATTTCTTTTGCTTTTAACGCATATGCGTACAATTCTTTATTATTTTCGCGTCTGTCTATCGTGTAATCCAAATTTTCAATAGTCCCGTCTGTGTAAGAAGCATATATTTCAGGATTTTTCGGTTCGATATGCAATTTATTGAAAAATTCTGAATATACCGCCAGCTTTTTCTCAAGCGACGATTCGTTGCTCAACTTTTCCCCCGGAAAAATACGTTCTGTAAGTATAGCCCCGTTTGTATGGTCGTTTGGTTCATATCCTAACGCCTTAACGCAATATCCGCCGTTATTTTCATATTCAAGCAAAGCGTTATATTCACGAACAATTTCATCGTCGTCGTATATTTTTAAAACGCAGTCGCCGTACAATTCAGACTTGCAGTAAAACGTAACGAACCAATGATAATTTTCGTCAAACTCAAAGTCAATCAATTTCCATTTTTCCGAATACAAGTCAAAATTCTCTAAAACTTTTTCATAAAAACCGTTTCCTTTCGATTCGATTATTGTATTTTTTTGTTGTTCTGTTAAATTATATTCCATGAGTATTTCCTCCAACTCTTTTTGTGTTAAATTTTTGTAATAAGTTAAATATTTCATCGGAGAACAACCGTACATTTTAACGAACGCTTTATAAAACCCCGCGTAGGTATCAAAACCGTATTCCAAAACCGCGTCAATCGCTTTTCGTCCGGCTAATATTTCAAACAGCGCGTGATTTATGCGTTTTTTCGAAATATAATTCGCGACCGACATACCTGTTGTTTTATTAAACAAACGGTAATAATGCGTGACGGAATAACCCGTCATATTCGCGAGTTCTTGGGTTTTAATATCAGTTTTGAGATTTTGCTCAATATAATCAAGCGACGGTTTTATATAGTCGTTTTGCATGTTCGTTTCTCCTTCCGCACGGTAATTTTATTATACAACATAATATTATCAAAAACATTTCCTGCCTTACCATGTTTAAAAACCGTAGGGGCGGGTTTCCACGCCCGCCCGCATAAATCAATTAATCCAACGCATATTTTATGTATTTACACGGGTTGGCATGGAAACCAACCCCTACAAATATTTTTTATTTTATTTATATAACTGATAAATTTTACCCCTATTTTTCGGACTGTCCCACAAGTGTTCCAAATTTCCAATCTGGCTCATTGAACCGATAAGCGGAGTGTTTTTTAACTCCGGGTTCGTGATTTTTTCTCTCACTATCTCCGCAAAATTTCCGGTGTGTAGTATTTTAGCGTCCCTGCCGTAGTCGTCTGCTTTTATTTCAAACGGCTCGGTGATACCTGTGGTATTATGCAGTTCGGCTACCAATATTTGCGCGTTTAAAATATGGTCTTCACGCTCTGTTATCGTGTTCGCTGAAAGCGCGGCTGTGATTTCGTCATGTATATTATCAAGAGATAATCGCTTGAACGCCGTTCCGAACCACTTGCTGTACGGCGCGTACTTGTTCTTGTACAGAAAACATAACCTCATCAGCCTTTCCGCAATGCGTGTGCAGGTAATCCTTGAGCCGAGTTCGTCGCCAACCTGAGAGCAGCGTCTGACAAACGCCTCCTCTTCACTTATAACAGACCATTGGGAAGCAATCAGATACAGTTTGACATTTTGCGGATAGAATGAAAGTTTATCCCTTGTTTCCTGAATATTAAGCATATCGAGAAAAACTCTGCCCGCAGTTAAGCCAAGCAAACGGTGTTCGGAAATAGTGAGCCAGTCAATGTCATTTTGCGGCATTTCGCCGATATACATATTTTTGACTCCGTTCATTGTGCAAAGCCAAATAGAATCTGTTTTATACCCTTTATACTCGGACGGCAGATTTTTTTCAAACACATCCGCCAATTCGTCCCTCATGTGAAATTCATCGTCGTTTAAGAACACCATAGAACCCGGAGCCCAGCCGTGGTCGGTGGAAACAACGTCGTCATAACCCAGCATTTGAGAACCATCGTTCATCAAGCCCGCCGAAAACTTCAAATTTGGATAATAACGCTTCATAACCGGAAATACACATTCGTTAAAGTATGATTCGCTTAAATCTAAACATTTAATAAATTCTCTCAATTCTTTTTAACACTCTTTCTATAATATTTTATAAAATTATTATATCACCAGAATATAAAAAACACAAGGTAAAAAATAATTTACAATCATTCTTTACCCTGTTTAAATATTAATATTGTGCCTATCTTCGGTTAGTTCGCGTATTCCGCCAATTTAATCTCGATTTCCTTGAACCGTTCGTCATCCCTGCAAAAATCGAATATATCACGTTTCATCATATTAAGCCGCGTTCTGCATTCGTTATCCGTTGAGCTTGGGTATCCTTTATGTGCGCTGTTATGGACTGTGCGGTTGACAAGGAATGACGTGCGGTTAAAACTCTCTTGGATTAAGAATTTTATTGAACATTCTGCCATAAAATTAAGATTGTTTATAACGCCGTCAACGTCGCCGTCCTCCGCGTCGCATAATGCGAGGTCGGCGTAAATCCTTGCTACTTTTGTATTATAAAAGCCGTAGTCGCCGTCCTCATAAAGCCAGTCATATAGTTTAAGAGAACGCTGCCAGCCTTTTCTCCTCTCGCCGTTATCAAAGCCGCCGTTCCACATCATTCTATATATTTCCCGGTCCATAACGTCCACAAAACAACATAAATTATCCTGAACGTGGTCAACTAATTTTTCGCCCTTGTAAATAAACGTGAGCAGACACCATGAGCTCGCGTCAACGCCCGGTGCTTTTTGGGCGTATTCTACCGCTTTTTCTTCGTTTCCCAAACGATTGTATAATTGGCTTAAACAACATATAACATCATGTCTGTGGTGCGGGTTATCCGATTCTTTCAAAAGCCGTTCCGCCAATTCTATTTTTTCGTCAGAATGTTCATCAGGGAGCCACCCCATATACCTTGCCATTACGCTGTAGTTATTCGGAAATTCCTTGAACGCTTCAGCCCATAACGCACGGTTTTTGTCAAATTCGCCTTTTCTCTGATAAGCGTCGTCTTTTTCGAAATACTCCGCTACTTTTTTATCCATTTGAATTTTTCCCACGCCTAATAAATCGTCAACGCTGACGTTATAATAAAACGCGATTTTCGGCAAAAGCGTTATATCCGGGAATCCCTCGTTCCTCTCCCATTTTGACACCGCCTGTATAGAGATTCCCAGATGTTCCGCAAGTTCTTCCTGCGTGTTGCCTTTGTTTTTTCTGTATTGCCTGAGGTTTTCGCTTATTGTAATATCCATTTTTCATTTCTCCTTGAATTAAGTTAAGTTAAATTAAAAAGTAAGAACGTTCTTCTTTAATTTAAGTATAACAAAATATTCGGGCTGTTACAATAACCGCGTTGTTGATTTTCGGTTCAAAAATTAAACTGTCAGTTCAGTTATATTCGTGTTTATTAGTGACAGCATGGATTTTCTATCACGAAGTCAAGCTGCAACCTATCTTCACCTGTAAAAATATGCGGGTCGATAACATCGCCGTCAGGATTACGCCTGAATCCGCAATGCTCAATCATTTTCCGGCTTGAAATATTATCTTCATAACACCCCGCGTATATCTTGGCTAACTTTAGAGTTTCAAAACAATATCTAACGCCCAATGAAAACGCCATTGTTCCATACCGTTGATTTCTGTACGGCTTGAAAATCGTTACAGTTAAATCCGGCAGTCCGGCGGATATTCCTATCCTTCCGATGATTTCATTATCTTCGAGCCGCATTATAACCGCACCCCAGTTATTTGAGTTATTATCGTTTTTAAAGTTTTCACAGTATTCATCAAACGAGTACGGCAGTTTCCAATTATAGCCCCAAACAGTTTCTTTTTCATTCCATGATTCGTAAAGAATTTCATTATCTGATTCAATACGTTCCGCCAGACATATCACATTATTTTCTATGTACTTTTTTCTGTTCATATATTTTATCCCCGAATTTAGTCATAAATATTAATACCATGCTTTTTTAAGAACATAAGAATATTTGTATTTATCAATTTTTGCGTGACAAGTTCTTTGTAAGCGACGGTTTTGTCTTTTCCGTCTTTACGCAGTTTTGCCAACTGTCCGGGAATACCGTCCATATCTTTTATGAACGCGTCTAACATATTCTCAAAAGCGGCTAATTTTTGCACGGCGTCCCCGATTTTATTTTCCTCTACAAAATATTTATTTGTCTCGTCTGATTTTAACTTTGTAAATCTCATTAATTTTACCCCCGTCTAATATATTTTATCGCGATTCCCGTTTGTTGTCAAGAATTTATTTAACATTTTACAAGTTCAGACATGCCATACATGCTGTCAAAGCCTGTTTACCGTGCGCTCCGGATTTTCTGAAAAAATTATCCAGATTAAAAGCGACTCTCGGTAAATAGCCTAAATCTTCGATTAAGGTGAACATCGGAAAAAATAAACTCATCGGCGGCAGCATAACCGACACCACCCAAGCCAGCGTCTTATACATTCCGTCAACTATCAGCCCTTTAACCCAAACAGGAACTTGTATAAAATCAAAAAAAGACGACAACGGCTCAATAAAACCAAAAAGAGGTATGCTCAGATAATCAGAGATTATATTTGTCCCCTCAAGCGTCAGCCACAATATCCCGAAAAGCCCCGCAATCATAATTAATATCCCGCTGAATTTCGACGTCAGGATTTTATCAAATTTTTTATCTTTTTCTTTATATTCAAAATCGTCGCAGACTACTGTCTGACTATATATTTTTTCGCATTCGCCTATAAAATTCTTAAAACTCCCCCCGTCAACTTCGTTGACACCCCCCTCTAACCGCGACTTCGTCGCTGAGGGAGGCTTATGTGGCTTCCGTTTCGCCTCCCTCTCCGAGGGGGGTGGCGGCGAAGCCGTCGGGGGGAGTGAGGGGGCTGTCGCGGAGCGGCTGGGGGAGTCAGCGCATTCTTCTATAGCGTTCATCAGTTCAGCAATCCCCGATTTTTTCGCGGCGGACGTTCCCACGACCAAAATTCCTAAAAGTTCCGAAAGTTTTTTTAAATCTATATGTATTTTTCTTTTCTCGGCTTCGTCCAATAAATTTACGCATAAAACCACGCTTTTTGTGACTTCTAAAATTTGCAGGACAAGATTTAAATTTCGCTCAAGGCAAGTCGCGTCGGCTATGACAACAGTAACGTCGGGGTTTCCCGAAACGATAAAATCACTCGCGGTTTTTTCTTCCCCGGATTTCGCGTTAAGCGAATACATGCCGGGAATATCCGCGACTGTGTAAGTTTTGCCGTTGTGTTTATATTGACCGTAAGCAGTCGCGACAGTTTTGCCGCACCAGTTGCCGGTATGCTGGTTAAGTCCGGTCAGGGAGTTAAACACCGTGCTTTTTCCCACGTTCGGATTCCCCGCAAGGGCGATAACCGTAACTTCTTCGGATTTATTATGTTCTTTTATTTTTTTATTTTTCATTTTATGTATTATGTAATAAAAACTCCTGTGAAAATATAATTATATAACTCAAAATAATCAAACTGTCCGTAATAACAATATATGTGACTTAAGTTATTATTGCGAATCTCAGGAAGTGTTAAGCGGATTATCCGATATAGGCAGAACACATTTAAGCGCAATAGAACGCGGGGAACGCAAACCAACGTTAGAAACATTATACAGAATCAGCCTTGCTCTGGACGTTAAAATGAGCAGTATTGTTTTGGAAATTGAAAAAGAAATAAATAATTACAGTAATGGCATAAAAAATAATTGATGATATGTTGGCGTTATTTTGTAGGGACGACCGCCCCCGGTCGTCCGCCAAATCTGATTTTGCGCCGGTGTTATATATCTGCGGAACGTCGAGGGCGACGTTCCCTACATTTCAACCCTAATATTCCCCGCCGTATCGTTGCGCAGCGCGAACACAGTCCCCCTTACAAGATACGCCGCAGGATTCCCGAAAGGGCTTTGATATAAAACTTCTATCTTAGTCCCCTCAATGATTCCAAGGTCTGACAGTCTTTGCCTGTCTGTTGATTTATCTTCGCGTATTTCTTTGACTTTCGCCTTTTCTCCCGGTTTCAATTCGCTTAAATACATAATTTTTTATTACCTCTTAATTTTTTTTTGACTTCGCAAAGATTTTTCGCAAAAAGCCTCCCTTGCTAAAGGGAGGGGGACCGCGTAGCGGTGGAGGGATTCCTTATTAATTATTATATGTTCATTTAAACCCCCGTGCGAAAAATTAATTTTAAAATTTTACAAAAAACTATATGCAATATTTTTTATTTGTGATATAATTATTGAAAACCGGGAAATATTAAAAACCAAAAATATATTTAGGGGGAAATATTATTATGAAAATGAATATCGGGCTTCAAATTTATACTCTGAGAGACGAAATGGCTCTGGGTTACGACGAGATTTTAAAAAGAATCGCGGACGTCGGCTATAAGTCAATCGAAATGACCTACGACCCAAACAACGGCGAAGAAGTCGGGGAACTTCTAAAAAAATACTCGCTTATCGCGACAGGCGCGCATATCGGCATAAACGAAATAGAAAACAATCTTGAAACTGTCACAGGCTTTTTAGACAATATCGGCGCAAAAAGCGCGGTAATCCCATGGACTGACGGCATAGACACCGAAGAAAATACTATCGCGACGGCGAAAAGATTTGAAGCCGCCGCAATCAAACTTAAAGCCATGGGCTACGAACTCGGATTCCACAATCATGTCACCGAATTCGAGAGAAAATTCAACGGCAAAACAATCATTGATATTTTCTATGACGAAGCACCGTCTTTAAAATTCGAGGTTGACGCGGGCTGGGCGTATGCCGGGGGAGCGGACGTTGTCGCGGCACTTGATAAACTCGGCGAACGTCTGACTTATATCCACATCAAAGACGTTGACGAAAAAAATACCCCGACAGAGATAGGCAGCGGAAAAGTAGACATGAAAGCCGTTATCGAAACCGCGGCAAAATACGGCGTAACATGGGGCATAGTCGAGCAGGATTCCTGCGTGAACTATCCTCCGTTTGAATCCATAAAAGTAAGCTTTGATTATATTAAGACTATAAACTAAAAATAATATGACAACGTAAAAATTTCGAACCAAAGCCCCCTTTTGAAAGGGGGTGGCGGAGCGTAGCGACGACGGGGGTTTGCCAAAACCGCAAAATATCAAGCCAACCCCCGTCACTTCGTGACACCCCCTTTATTCCCGCTTCGCGGAAAGGGGGCTTTTTTATGGGATTTATTTTATTTTTTTATATATTTTTTACATAAAAATTGTTGTAAAAACCGAAAATTAGTTGTATAATTGATGTATTATAATAAAATAACGAAATCGGGGGCGAAAATTTTGCTTACAAACTCAATTTCTACTGGTTCTATTGGTTCTATCGCGAATCCGGCTATAAAACGAAAAGAAAGCGTTGCCATGATACTTGCCGGAGGTCAGGGCTCAAGGCTTTACGTGCTTACGAATAAACTCGCGAAACCGGCAGTCCCGTTCGGGGGGAAATACCGGATTATCGACTATACTATATCAAACTGCGTAAATTCAGGGATTGATACCGTCGGCGTCCTGACCCAATACCAGCCGTTATTGCTCAATGAATATATCGGCAACGGACAGCCGTGGGACTTGGACAGACTCGAAGGAGGGGTGACTATCTTGCCCCCGTATCAGAAAAACTTCGGCTATGACTGGTACACCGGGACTGCCAACGCCGTATATCAGAACCTGCACTACGTCGAGAGATTTGACCCTGAATACGTCGTGGTTTTAGGCGGCGACCATATTTATAAAATGGATTATTCTCTTATGCTTGAATTTCACAAAGAGAAAAACGCCGACTGCACGATTGCGGTTATCGACGTGCCTATAGAAGAAGCCAGCCGTTTCGGTATCATGAACATAAACGACGACGGCAGTATCTATGAATTTGAGGAAAAACCGAAAATCCCGAAAAGCAACAAAGCGTCTATGGGGTTATATATATTTAATTGGGATAAACTCAGAAAATTTTTAATCGAGGACAACGAAGACCCCGAATCGTCGAAAGATTTCGGTAAGAATATAATCCCGAAAATGCTTGCCGCAGGCGAGGGAATGTTCGCGTATTCGTTCAGAGGCTATTGGAGAGACGTCGGGACTATCGAGAGTTTATGGCAGGCTAACATGGATTTACTGGACGAAGATTTCAAAAACGACCTGCCCGACTGGAAGATATATTCAAGAACGACGGGCAAACCCCCGCATTACATAGGCGCGACGGGCAGCATGAAAAACTCGATAATATCCGAGGGGTGTGAAATATACGGCAAAGTCGAGCATTCGATAATATTCCCCGGAGTAAAAATCTGCGGGGGCGCGACGGTCAAAGATTCTATCGTAATGGCAAATTCTGTGATTGGCGCGAACACGATAGTCGAATATTCTATAATAGACGAAAACGCCGGGATTGGGAGTATCGCAAAAATCGGCGGCGCAAAATCAGATTCAGATACATCGGGGATTACGGTTATAGCCAAAGACATAAAAATCGGCGACGGCGTAATCGTGACAGCCGGAACTATGGTTGACGGGGATATGCCGGGGTAAAATAATCAAAAACAAAATTATATTAATTCATAAAAGGGAGATTATAAACAAATGGAGCCTATTATATTAAACGTGGATTCGCTTCCGTTGCCGATACGCGAAAAATTTAACGTAAAAAAAGTATCGGCAAAAGAAGATAAAGGAAATATTATACTTGAGCCGGTAAAAGAAAATACCAGTCTTTGGGGGATATTACCGGATAATAGATTATCGTCTGAAAAATTTCTTAAACAAAAGAGAAAAGACGAGGAAGATATCCTGACCCTTTTTGGAAAGATTGATTATGATGAAGATTATGATTACAAGAAAGCGAGGCAGCGTGACTAATGAAAGTTTTGGTAGATACGTCTGTATGGTCGCTGGCATTGCGTCGTAATGAACAATCGCAAATTTCGCGGAAACTTGAAGATTTGATTTTATCTTCTTTAGTCGTGATGATTGGACCGATAAGGCAGGAGGTTTTATCAGGTATATCAAATGAAAATACTTTTTTGAAATTGAAAGCCAAATTGAAACCGTTTAAAGATTCAATAATAACTACGAAAGATTATGAGACGGCAGCCCAGTTTTACAATACTTGCCGTAAAAATGGATTACAAGGTTCACATATAGATTTTTTAATTTGTGCTGTGGCTTATAATAATGATTTTCTTATTTTTACAACAGATAATGATTTCGACTATTTTTCAAAATATTTACCTATAAAACTTTTTCAGAAAGATTGATAAAAATAGCTTTAAATAATCATAGAGGGAGAATAAAATATGCAGGCGTTAGGAATAGTTTTTTCGGATATACACGAGTGGGACGTGGGCGCGCTCACAACTAACAGGACAGTCGCGGCAATCCCGTTTGCCGGACGTTACTGGCTTATAGATTTTGTTTTGTCAAATATGATAAATTCGGGAGTACATAAAGTCGGGGTCATAACGAAAAGCAATTATCAGCCGTTAATGGAACATATCGGGTCGGGCAAAGACTGGGATTTGTCGCGTAAAAACGGCGGTATCGCAGTACTTCCGCCATACGGTGAAGATAGCCGGACAGGTCTTTACAGGGGCAGATTAGACGCGCTCACAAGAATCGTGAATTATATCAGCAATTCCCCTCAGGAATTTGTCGTGATGAGCGACTGCGATATGATATGCAATATAAATTACAAAAACGTGATAGATTTTCATGTAAAATCAGGCGCGGATATAACGGCAGTTTATAACGAGCATTATATTGACAAAGAAAGCGCGTCGCATTCTGTATTATATAATTTATCAGAGGACGAAAATAATCCCGGCAGAATCACCGAAGTTTATCTTAATCCGTGGTATGTCGAGGGCGGGACGTTTAAAGTGAGCATGAACACATGGGTAATGCGTAAAGATTACATGCTTAATATGATACAGAACGCTATCGCGACCGGAAAGACGCATTTTGCGCGTGATATATTATTAGCCGAAGTGAACAATATAAAAATAATGGGATACGAGCATAAAGGTTACTGCGCCCATATAAATTCCGTGGACAATTATTTTAAATATAACATGGAAATGCTTGATAACATCAAACGAAACGAATTGTTTTATAAAACGGGCAGAAATATCTACACAAAAGTCAGGGATTCCGAGCCCGCGAGATACGGTGAGAACGCAAACGTGAAAAATTCCCTCGTAGCCGACGCCTGCGTTATAGACGGGACTGTAGAAAACAGCGTTATATTCAGAGGGGTAAAAATAAGCAAGAACTCAGTCGTGAAGAATTGCATAGTAATGCAGGACGGCATAATAGGCAGCGACTGCAATCTTGAATGGCTAATCGCGGACAAAGGCGTAGTCATAACCGACAACAAAAAACTGACGGCTGATAAAGAGTATCTCATGTATATAACGAAGAATAAGAGGATATAGAAATATTGGGTTATATTCATGGATAAAGAATTGCCGGTAAGGAAAAATATAAGATTACAAGGATATGATTACTCAAAAGCAGGATATTATCATATAACGATATGTGTAAAGGATAGACATGAAATGTTCGGACATATTGTAGGAACGACCGCCCCCGGTCGTCCGCATATCGAATTGACGCCGTTGGGAATATGTGTAAACGAAACAATTCATGCCGCGAATATGAACAACGTAAAAATAGATAAATATGTAATCATGCCAAATCACATACATATGATAGTGATATTAGGGCAGGGAGCGGACGACCGGGGGCGGTCGTCCCTACAGCAGGTGGTGCGAAACATAAAATCGTTCGTTACAAAATGGGCAGGATTTTCACCTTGGCAGGCGAGATTCCATGACGAAATCGTACGAAATGAAAAAGCATACCGGAATATATGTCAATACATAGACGAAAACCCGGCAAAATGGGAGCAAGACGATTATTACAAAAAATGAAATATGTAAAAAAGGAGACAAAAACTATGCCTGCAAAAACATCAAAATCAGCGTCAACACCCACATCATCGACCACCCAGACAAAAGCCAGACCAAAACCGACCGCCGCGAAAAAAATAAAAAAAGCGGCGAAAAAAATACTGTTCGCCGCAAGCGAAGCCGCGCCGTTTATCGCTACCGGAGGGTTAGGCGAGGTTATCGGGGCTTTGCCTAAAAATTTATATACAGCCGAAAAAAATATCGACGTTCGGGTCGTTATCCCGTTGTATGAAGAAATAGCCGTGAAATTCAAAGATATACTTGAGTTTTTAGGCATGACTTACGTTGATTTGGGCTGGCGGCATCAGTATTGCGGGATATTCACGGCTAAAGTCGGCGACGTTATATATTATTTTATCGACAACGAGTATTATTTCAAAAGAACGTCGTGCTACGGTTATTTTGACGACGGCGAAAGATTCGCCTTTTTCGGCAAAGCCGTTCTGACTATACTCGAAGCCATTGATTTTATCCCCGATATAATACACGCGCACGACTGGCAGGCGGCTATTGTTCCGGTTTATCTTAAAACGTCATATTCTTATAAAGACGAGTTTAAAAATATCAAAACAATTTTTACCGTGCATAACATAGAATATCAGGGGAAATTCAACATGCCGGTTTTAGAGGATGTTTTTGATATTTCGTATGAATATAAATCAGTCGTTGAATTTGACGGTATCATAAATCTTATGAAAGGGGCGATGATGTGTTCGGATATTATCTCGACGGTCTCACCCACTTACGCGAAAGAAATACACGATTTCAGGTTTGCCCACGGTCTCGACCCGATTATAAACATGCAGACCGGAAAAATCCGCGGGATATTAAACGGGATTGACACAGAATCGTATAATCCCCAGACAGACGCGAAAATCTTCAAAAATTACGACAGCGAAAGCATAGAAAACAAAGCAGAAAATAAATTGCAGTTACAAACTATAATGGATTTACCGAAAAACGACCAAATACCTGTTATCGCGATGATTACAAGGCTTGTAAAACATAAAGGCATAGATTTAGTCGTCGGCGCAATGAACGAAATAGTCAAAATGCCTGTGCAGTTTATAGTTTTAGGGAGCGGCGACAGGGAATATGAATTAAATTTCGAATTATTCAGGGAGCGTTTCCCCGATAAAGTACGCGTACATCTGGGATTCAGCCCGGAACTCGCAAGAAGGATATACGCCGGAGCTGATATATTTCTTATGCCGTCGCAATTCGAGCCGTGTGGCTTAAGCCAGATGATAGCGGCAAGATACGGAGCTGTGCCGGTAGTCAGAGAAACCGGGGGTCTCAAAGATTCTATTATGCCTTACGACGAAGAAAAAAACGAGGGGATAGGATTTACGTTCAGCGATTACACCTGCGAGGGAATAGTCGAAACGCTAAATAAAACTTTATCGGTATATGACAACAAAGAAAAATGGACGGAACTTGTAAAACGCGCAATGCAATGGGATTTCAGTTGGGAAGTTTCAGCGAAAGAATATATAAAAATGTATGACGAATTGCTTGGGAAATAAATAAACCCCTGCCCTCTTTCGTCGTAGGGCACGACGACCCCGGCGTGCCGTTGCCGACCGCAGGCGGCGGGTGTTTTAATTCCCCTCTTTGTAGGGCGCGGCTTCCCAGACGCGCCGTTTGACGGGGTGGTCATCTCTATAAATATTGCATTAAAACAACAGGAGAAAAATTATAAATAAATGAAAAAAGATACAGAATACACAAAACATAAGCTTTTAAAAATAATCGAGGAAAAACTGTCGGGATATTACGGTCTGAAATGCGAAAACGCCACGCCGGAGCATTTCTATAAAGCCGTCGCTATTCTTACACGAGATATATTGTCGGAGCAACGCCGTGATTTCAGGCTTAAAACAAAAGCAAAACGTCTCAAAAATATATATTATCTCTGCATGGAATTTCTCGTAGGCAAACAATTAAAAAACAATATATATAATCTTGGGCTGGAACATGAACTTGAAGAAATAATGCAGGATTACGGTTATACCCTTGACGATTTATACGAAAAAGACGTTGACCCCGGTCTCGGCAACGGCGGACTCGGACGGCTTGCCGCGTGTTTTATGGATTCTATGGCGACTTTGCAGTATCCCGCGATGGGTTATTCTATAAGATACGAGTTTGGGCTTTTCCGGCAAAAATTAATAGACGGCTGGCAAATCGAATTTCCCGACGACTGGCTGCCAACGGGCGAGGTTTTTCTCGTACCCAGAACGGATTATACTGTAAAAGTTAATTTCGGCGGATATGTCGAGGAAAACTGGAAAAACGGCAAAATGAAAATCGAGTATAAAGACTATCAGACAGTCGATGCAATCCCGTATGATTTGATGATTTCGGGATACGGCACCGAAAGCGCGGAAGTGCTTAGACTCTGGAGGGCGAAAAGCCCGAAAAGCATTGATGTTACGGCGTTTTCACAGGGGGATTACGTCAAAGCTATACAGGAAACCGCGCAAATCGAGGCTATATCAAAAGTTTTATACCCGGCAGACAATCATTCCGAGGGCAAAACCCTGAGATTAAAACAGCAGTATTTTTTCGTCTCGGCTTCTATCCAGAATATAATAACGCGCCATCTCGCAACCTACGCGAATCTTGATAATTTACACAAGAAATGCGCGATTCATATAAACGATACCCACCCCACTTTTGCAATCCCCGAACTTATGAGAATATTAATCGACGATTATAATTACACATGGGATAAAGCGTGGCACATAGTAAGGCATACTATGGCTTACACCAATCATACGATACTACCCGAAGCCTTGGAAACATGGCCCGAATATCTTGTAAAGACAAACATGCCGAGGATATATTCTATAATCTGCGAGATAAACAAAAGATTATGCGCCGGTCTATGGAAAAAACACCCCGGAGACTGGGAAAAAATCCAGAGAATGGCGATACTTGCGTTTAATCAGGTCAGAATGGCGAATTTATGCATAGCCGGAGGACATTCGATAAACGGCGTGGCAAAAATTCACTCGGATATATTAAAAAACAGTTTTTTCAAAGATTTTTACGAAGACACCCCCGATAAATTCACAAACGTCACAAACGGAATAGCGCACAGACGCTGGCTTGTGCAGTCAAACCCGTTATTGACCGGGTTGCTTGACGAGTGTATCGGTATAGATTACAGAAAAGACGCGTCAATTCTTGAAGAATTTAAGAAATTCTCGGACGACCAAAGCGTTCTGAAAGCTCTGGGAGAAATAAAACATAAAAATAAGATATATCTGAGCAATCACGTAAACAAGACTTTCGGATATTCTTTAAATCCGGATTCTGTTTTTAACGTTCAGGTAAAAAGACTGCACGAATATAAACGGCAGTTATTGAACGTTTTAAGAATAATCTCGGTGTATAATGATTTACTCGAAAACCCGAATCTTGATATAATCCCGCAGACTTATATATTCGCCGCCAAAGCCGCGCCAAGCTATCAAATGGCAAAACAAATCATAAAACTTATATATTGCTTAGGCGAGGATATAAAAAAACGCCCGGCAATAAAAGATAAACTAAGCGTTGTATTTCTTGAGGACTATTCTGTTTCGCTTGCCGAAAAAATCATGCCCGCAAGCGAAGTAAGCCAGCAGATTTCACTCGCCGGAAAAGAGGCGAGCGGCACGGGCAACATGAAACTCATGCTCAACGGAGCTGTGACAATCGGTACAATGGACGGCGCGAACATAGAGATACTGGACGCTGTGGGTAAAGAAAATATGTTTATATTCGGCATGACGGCAAAACAAGTCGATGATTTATGGGCGGCTCACTATGACCCGGACGATTATTATGTCCGGAACGAAAAACTGATGAAAGTAATCGTAGCGTTAAACAACGGGTTCAACGGCGTATCGTTTAATCATATCACGCAGTATTTATTGTCGGGGAATTATGTCGCCGACCCTTTTATGTGCCTCGCGGATTTCGGCGATTATTACAGGGTGCATAATTTATTAAACGAAGCATATAAAGACAACTTGAAATGGAACAAAATGTCTCTTAACAATATAGCGTCCGCAGGGATTTTCGCCGCCGACAGGAGCATAAAAGAATACGCCGAAAATATATGGCATATCGAACCGCTGAAATAAAAATATTAATAATAAATATTTCATATGTAGGGCGCGGCATCCTTGACGCGCCGCAAATCAGATTATATGTCGATTCTTTTCGACGGGACGCCGGGGTCGTCGCTCTCTATTTGCGTTGAATTTATTCGACGGCGCGTCTGGGAAGCCGCGCCCTACGTTATTTTTGTGAATCCTGATAATTGTTAAATTTTGATTAATAATATTAAATTTTTAATCAAAATACTTGTTCTGATTAAATTTTTGTGTTATAATATAATTATCATAAAAATCATAGAAAAATCATGATAAAATCTATTAAAACACAATTAAAACAGAAAGGCAGGATTAATTAAATTATGGCTGAAATGAATTATAAAGAACGCGCGGTATATGAGTTTATTATCGACAAAATAAAAAAAGAGGGGTTTTCACCGTCCGTCAGGGATATTAAAATCGCACTTAACATAAAAAGCACTTCGACGGTTCACGCGTATCTGGAGAAACTGGAGAAAAAAGGCTATATTCAGAAAGAAGCGGGCAAAAGCAGGACTATAAGGGTTGACAACGTCGATTCAAACGGCAGGAGAACGTCGATAAGAGTGCCGATTTTAGGTCAGGTCACGGCAGGGATACCGATACTTGCGATAGAAAATCACGACGGGTATCTCGATTTTCCCATATATAAGCAGAGTTATTTAAACGCGAGGCTGTTTGCTCTGAGAATCCGGGGCGACAGCATGGTCGAGGCAGGTATCATGAACGGTGATTACGTCGTCGTCGAAAAGAAAAACTACGCCGACAACGGCGAAATAGTCGTGGCTCTTATAGACGACGAGGCGACAGTCAAAAAATATTATATCGAGGACGGGAACATAAGGCTTCAGCCCTGCAATCAGAATATGCGTCCGATAATAGTCAAAGACGCGACGGTTTTGGGTAAAGTTATATCGGTGTTGAGGTTTTATTAGAATAGAATTTTATATAATTTAAAAATACAAACAAAGAGAGGAAAAATTTTATGAGAAAACCCGATTTTGAAAATATGCAGTTGATTTTAAACAAACAAAAACCCAACAGGAAAACTCTCTATGAATTTCTTGTAAACGGCTCTTTGGTCGAGCATGTGTCGGGAAAAATGCCCGAAGGCGCGGATTACTGGCAATGGTTCACCGACGGGCTTGCGAAAATCGGCTATGACTGCGTACATCTCGGAGCGTCGGGCTTTTATTTCAGGGGCGGCGAGCACGAATCACTTCTGACAAAATCATTAAACGACAATCCGCAGATAACCGACTGGGATTCGTTTGAGCAGTATAAATGGGTCGAGCCCGAAGATTTTGAGAGCAATATAAAAGATTTAAAAATGCCGGACGGCATGAAAGCGTTTATATCCGGACCGAGCGGGCTTTTGGAGAATACTATAAATATCGTCGGGTATGATAATCTATGCGTGATGATTTACGAGGACCCGAAGTTAACCAAAACGATATTTGACTCAGTCGGCGAAAGATTATACAGATATTATTCTATGGAAGTCGCAAACCCGAAAGTCGGGGGATTGATGATAAACGACGACATGGGATTTAAAACCCAGCCGATGATAAGCCCTGCCCAGTTAAGGCAATATGTTTTCCCGTGGCATAAAAAATACGTCGAAATCGCCCACAGAGAAAACAAGCCCGCGATACTTCACGCCTGCGGGAATCTTCTGGAAGTTTACGACGATATAATAGACGACGTTAAAATGGACGGCAAGCATTCATATGAGGACGTGATTCAGCCGGTAGAGGAAGCCTATGAGTTACTGAATCCGAGGATTGCCGTATTAGGCGGGATTGATTTGGACTTTTTATGCAGGGAAACCCCTGAGAATATCAAAAAACGCTGCAACGAAATGTTCGAGAGGAGCGAAAGCAGGGGAGGTTACGCCGTCGGAACGGGAAACAGCACGCCGTATTATATTTCCGTCGAGAGCTTTTTCGCTATGGCAAGCACGGTTTTTGAATAGAGATGAAATAAAGATAAAATTACAGATAAACAGAGGTGATAATCAATGAAAATGAACACGCAACCGTCAAATTATGAAAAAAATAACAAATCAGTGGTTGTTGAGGATGACGACGATATGTTCCCGACAGTGTTAGCCGTTCCATGCGACAGACCTTTTATCTTAACAGGAAAAGACGCGGAAAATTTTTTGAAAGAAATGCCAACTAATAAAATGACAAAAGAAGAACGCGAAAAAAACAAAAGAAAAGCTGACAAATGGCGCAAACCGGAGAAAAAGCAATATGAATAAAGAAATTGATTTTTTTATTGATAATGAATATGATGGCAATATAAAAGTAATTTCAGCGAAGGCTGTGTCCCAATGTATAAATTTATAGAATAAAAAATCAAATCAGGCGGGTGTATCAAAACCCGCCTTAATTATAATTTACAGGATAATCAGGAGGAATAAAATATATGCCAAACCCCCAAAATGCAAAATACATATGGTTTAATAAAAGCGACACGTCCAGAAATCCCTACGCGGCGTTCAGAAAAACTTTTGATATAACCGATAGAGCAAAAATAAAAAACGCCGAGTTTAATATTTTCGCCGACACCAACTATAAATTATCGGTCAACGGAAAATTTATCGGTTTCGGCCCGGTCAGGTTTGACCCAAGATTCCCGCAGTTTGACGCGTATGATTTATCGCCGTATCTCAAAAACGGCAAAAACGTCATAACTGTTCTCGCGAATTTCCACGGGCATAAAACTTTCAAGAACGTCCCCGAAATCGCGGCATTTATAGCGTGGGGAAATATCGGCGATATTGATTTATCCACAAACAGTCAAAACTGGAAATGCGAAGAATATAAAGCCTACTCGCGTTATACGCCGAAACTGAGCTTTGCGTTAAACGCGCAGATTTTTTACGACCAGAAAGAATTTGACGAAAACTGGATAAATCCCGATTACGACGATTCAAACTGGCATAACGCGGCAGAACTCGAAAATCAAAAGCATTTCGGCGAACTTATTCCCCGGGAAATACCGTTTATGTCTATGGAAAATATCCCGGTCATGACAAACACAAGAGTTTTCCCGTTGATTGACGACGAAGATTTATACTCGTTTTATACCGGATTGCCGTACACTCTCGACACGACAAAACCTCAGACAAAATACAGGGATACTATCGACTGGGACACTTATATTTATTCGCCGCGCAAACAAAACATAACCTCAGCTGTATTGTACGAAACGGTTTTTGTGAATAATATTATATGCGAAAAACTTGAGGACGAATCCAAGCCTTTGCGCTGGAATTTTGTCATGAACTTAAACGAAGGCTGGAATTATATCTCCGGAAATACAAAAATATATCAGGATATTTACGACTGTTATCTTTCGATACCCAAAAACAAAGGCTTGATAATCTCGGCGGACAAAGACGAAAACAGCGGGAATTTATTCAGATATACCAAAATAAATCTTAAAGATTCAGAGCCTGAGTGGGTATATTCGACAAAAAACGACAAAGCCGAAAGCCCCTGCCGCGAGGCAAGCTGGGACACTTACGGCAATTCTGTTGAATTAATCGCACCCGATAAATTAAATGGGTTTGTATTCAAAAAAGATTTATACCCCGACGGGTTTACTTTAATATTCGACATGGAATATATGCGTCTGGTTTTCCCGAAGTTTATATTTAAAGGCGTGAAAGGCGCAACGATTGATTTGCTTTACAACGACAGATATACTGCCGACAATAAGCATATCAGACAGCAGTCATGGATTCCGTTGGGCGACAGGCTTGTATGCAACGGCGACAGCAATATAATCGACTGGTCGCCCGTACAGCCGAGAGGTTTCAAATATCTAAACATAACCGTCAGAAATACGTCAGGCGATATAACCCTCGAAAAAATCGGGTTTATCTCCGGGCATTATCCCGTAAATAAATCCGGCAAATTTGAGTGCTCTGATATTGCTTTAAATAATATCTGGGAATTATGCGCGAGAACGCAGGCTGTAAACATGGAGGACGCATATGACGACTGCGTTGACCGTGAACGCGGCTTATATGTTCTTGACACGCTCGTGCAGTATCATAATAATCTCGCGTGTTTCGGCGACCATAAACTCATGAAACGCTCGCTTGAATTATACGCCCAGTCAATTCACCCGAAAGGTCAGTTCAGATGTTTGTATCCCAACACGGGCGATTATGTTTTACCCGACTTTTCGCTTTATGTCGTAGACGGGTTTTACAGTTATTATTTATACACAGGCGACAAAAAATTAGTCGAAACATGGTGGGAGCAAATCATCACAAACATGAACGTCTTTAACGCTTTGTCAGACCTGCGTGAGGATTATCTTCTGGACGCCGACCCGCCCGACCCGAAAAATCCGAACGATAAACGCACGCGTCATCTCGGCGACGGCGGCTGCACGAATAATAAAGGCATTAACTGCATATTCACGTGCTTATATCTAATCGCGTTAAAAGGCGCGCAATTCTTAGCGAAAGAAATCGGCAAACAAAAAGATTATGACGACATGACAAAACGAATAGAAGTCTTGGAGAAATCAATCCCCAAAGCTTTCTGGAACGAAGAAAAAGGCTTGTTCTCAGACAATACCGAAATGAAATATTTCTCCCCTCACGCCTCGTTATTCGCAGTCAGAGCCGGAGTTGTCAGCGAGGATAAGCTTGCCATAATCCAAAAAACTCTTGAGCCGTTGCTTGACCCGTTTTTCAAAAACGGCTACGACGCGTTTAACGGCGTCGCGTTCTCGACAAGCTACGGATATTATATTTACGACAGTTTATATAAAGCCGGAATGTACAAACTCGCCGAATACTGCATGAAAACAGGCTGGGGCTGGTTTTTATCGAAAGGCTTAAAAACAACCCCGGAGCATTTCACTCTTGAAGAAAGCCAATGCCACGCGTGGACCGCAAGCCCGGCGTATATCATGTCAAGATATATCCTCGGCGTGAATTTCGATATAAAACAGGGATTAAACAATATTACTCTCGACGTAAAGTCAGACAGCGTGAAATGGGCGAAAGGCGTATTCCCTCACCCGCTTGGCGATATAGAGATAAGCTGGCGTAAAGATAACGGCGGGAAAATAATCTTCGACAAAATAAACGCGCCGTCCGGCGTGAATGTAACGGTGAAATAAAAGATTAACCCAAAGCCCCCTTCGCATACCTGCGAGGGGGGTGTCACGAAGTGACGGGGGGAGTTACACACAAAAAAATCAAAGGCGGGTTAAACCCCGCCCATGCTTTTTTATTTTACATGCCTACGATTTTTTCAGTCGTTTCCTCAACTTCAGCCGCTTCAACTTCTGTATCTTCCGCAACCTTTTCGTGCGGGTCTTCCACTTCGGGGAAAACTTCTGCAACTTCTTCTTCTACTTCTTCAATCTCTTTCGGTTCTTCAGGTACTGCTTCAACGACTTTAGGTTTTCTCGGAGCTCTCGGTTTCGGAGTTTTCACTTCTTCGGTTTCTTTCGACTCTTCAACAACTTTCGGTTTTCTGGGTGCTCTTGGTTTAGCAGCCGCCGTATCTTTTTTCTCTTCGGTTTTTTCTTCTTTTGTTTCCTTGGTCTCTTTAATTTCTTTGGTATCTTTAACTTCTTTTTCTTTCTTGTTAGACTTATCTTTTTTGTCTTTCTTATCTTTCGGCGTATAATTCACCAGTTCTATTATCGCCATCTCAGCTCCGTCGCCCCTTCTTGGACCTAACTTCAACACTCTCGTATATCCGCCGTGCCTTTCGTCAAACGCCGGGGCTATCTGGTCGAATAATTTCTTTACGACTTCTTCTTTCGTTATATAAGCAAACGCCGCGCGTTTTGCGGCAAGCGTGTTTTTCTTGCCGACAGTTATCATTTTATCCGTAACTCTTCTTAATTCTTTGGCTCTGGCAAGAGTCGTCTCTATCCTGCCTTTATCCAAAAGCAGCGTGACCATGCCGCGGAGCATTGCCCGTCTCTGGTCTGCTCTTTTGCCTAATTTCCTGCCTGAGGGCATACTCTTATACCTCCTTTATATATTTCTTATATTTTTGTTTATTTGTAGGGACGAACTGTGTTCGTCCGTATAAGCCGCGCAGTTTTGGCGGGCGAACACAGTTCGCCCCTACACGCCTATATATTACTCGTCGTCTTTTTTCAGCGACAATCCCAAAGAGTGCAGTTTCTGTATGACTTCCTCAAGCGATTTTTTACCCAGATTCCTCACTTTTATCATATCTTCTTCGGTTCTGTTAGTCAAATCTTCGACCGTGTCAATCCCTGCGCGTTTCAAGCAGTTGAACGAACGCACAGACATGTCAAGCTCTTCAATGGTCATCTCAAGAACTTTTTCTTTTATGTTCTCCTCGCGCTCGACCATTATCTCTGTTTTTCTGCCCTCGTCCGAGAGCTCCACAAACAGATTGAGATGTTCATTGAGTATCTTGGCCGCAAGGGAAACGGCTTCTTTCGCGGATATTGTCCCGTTGGTCTTTACTTCCATTATAAGCTTGTCGTAATCCGTTATGTTTCCCACGCGTGTATTCTCAACCGAATAATTCATCATCAGTACGGGCGTAAAAATAGAATCGACATATATCACCCCGATTGCCGGGTTTTGAACGTCTGTTTTGTTTTTTTCAGCCGACACATATCCCCTGCCCCTGTCAAAAGTCAGCTCCATATATAATCTCGCCCTTTCGCCGAGCGTCGCTATATGATGCTCAGGGTTCAGTATTTCGAGTTCCGCGTCTGTTTTTATAGATTCCGCCGTAACAATCCCTTCGCCCTGCGCGTCTATCAGAACAGTTTTCGGACCTTCGCCGTTTAACCGCGCTGTTATACCCTTGATATTCAGCACTATCTGCGTCACGTCTTCTTTTACGTTCGGAATAGTTGATATTTCATGCAAAACTCCGTCTATTTTAACCGACGTCACAGCCACCCCCGGCAATGACGACAAAAGTATCCGTCTGAGCGAATTGCCCAGAGTTATACCGTATCCCCTTTCAAGGGGCTCAATCACAAAACTGCCGTGCGCGCCGTCGTCATCGAGATAAGACGGGGTAATAACGGGCTTTTCTATCATACTATAATAACCCTCCAATTTTATAATTAACAATTATCATCTAATTATTTGTTTCGTAGGGACGAACTGTGTTCGTCCGCCTATATCAATTTAATATCCGCCTGTCAATTTAATATTTCGTCCGCGGAATGACCGCAGGTCATTCCCTACAAAAATATTTATTATATATATTATTTCGAGTACAGCTCGACGATAAGATGTTCTTTGAACGGGAAATCTATATCTTCTCTTGTCGGGACTGCGACGATTTTAGCCGAGACGTTGTTTTTATCAACATCAAGCCATTTGACCGTCTGCCTGTTGTCCAGATTGGCTATCAAATCTTTTATTTTTTCAAGAGAACGGCTTCTGTCATTCAAAGCTATAACGTCGCCAAGTTTCAAAGTCATAGACGGGATATTCGCTTTGTTGCCGTTTATCGTGAAATGCCTGTGGGTAACAAGCTGTCTCGCTTCTTTCCTGCTTTCAGCCATGCCCATTTTATAGATTATATTATCCAGTCTTAATTCAAGCAAAATCAAAAGATTTACGCCCGCCATACCCTCTTTTTTATCCGCTCTCCTGAACAAATTCTTAAACTGGGTCTCATGCAGTCCGTAGATTCTCTTAGCTTTCTGTTTTTCCCTCAACTGAGTGCCATATTCTTTCTGTTTTTTCATCGACGAGCCGTGCTGACCGGGAGCCAAAGACTTCGCTCTCCTGCCTATGGCGCACTTGTCGGTATAGCATCTTTCGCCTTTTAAAAATAATTTTTCGCCCTCTCTGCGGCATTGCCTGCATACGGGACCTGTATATCTTGACATATTTTAATTTATAACCTCCTAATTAAAATCCCTAAATCCTGAAATCCCTGATAATTATATGCGTCTGCGTTTCGGGGGTCTGCAGCCGTTGTGGGGTATGGGCGTAACGTCTTTTATCATGATTATTTCAAGCCCCGCCGACTGCAGCGACCTTATCGCCGATTCCCTGCCCTGTCCCGGACCTTTGACATAAACCTCGATTGTTTTCAGCCCGTGGTCCATCGCACCCTTTGCGGCGGCTTCGGCAGCCTGCTGAGCGGCGAACGGCGTTGATTTCCTTGAGCCTTTAAAGCCCATTTCCCCGCCGGAAGCCCATGATATGACATTCCCGTTAACGTCGCTTATCGTAACTATCGTATTGTTAAAAGTTGACCTTATATGAGCCGCGCCTTTTTCGATATTCTTACGTTCGCGGCGTCTTTTGATAACGGTTTTTTTCATTGTTTGTTTTGCCATTTTGCTCTTAATCACTCCTTATATTAACTATATAGATAATTATTATTTTTTCTTATTAGCAATAGTTTTAGCCGGACCTTTTCTGGTTCTGGCGTTGGTCTGGGTTCTCTGACCTCTTACGGGCAAGCCTTTTCTGTGCCTTATGCCCCTGTAACAGCCGATTTCGACCATTCTTTTTATATCCATCGCGACGTTTCTTCTCAAGTCGCCCTCGACCGTGTAGCCGTTGTCGATCAGGTCCCTTATTTTCGCGATATCCGTCTCGGACAGATCCTTGACTCTCGTATCGGGGTTTATCCCCGTTTCCGCGAGGATCTTATTCGCGCTCGTCCTGCCTATCCCAAAGATATAAGTCAGCCCGATCTCAACGCGCTTCTCCCTCGGTATATCAACGCCTGCAATACGCGCCATATCGTTGTTTAACTCCTTTCAATATCAATATTATTTTTATTTTATCGTTGTTTCTATTTTCCGCAGTGCTTGCACACTTTCAGGCTGGTTTCCCCTTCGACTTTCGTCCAGAGAAGTTTTACTCCCGTCCGCTTGCACGACGGACATACCCCTCTCCAGTTCGGGGTCGATTTGATCGCGTTTCCGCGCTTTGTTTTTACTGCCATAAAAAAAGCTCCTTTTGTTATTTTTCAAGCGGACGAACGCAGTCCGTCCCCACACGATCCGCACAAATCCTACGGGTTCGACCCGCCCCTTGTGCCCTGCCTCTGTTTGTGCTTCGGGTTCTCGCAGATCACCATGACCCTGTTGTTTCTTCTGATGATCTTGCATTTTTCGCATATAACTTTTACACTGGGTCGAACTTTCATCGTGGTTCTCCTTTCGCTCGTTCATCATAGGGTGTCAACATGTTCTATTCACAGGATCATGTGATCTCCCTGTGGGACCTTCCTTGACTGACGAGTTTAATTCTTGCCGCGCCAAGTGATGCGGCCCCGGGTCAGGTCGTAGGGGCTCAGCTCCAGCGTCACCTTGTCCCCGGGCAGCACCCGGATGAAGTTCATGCGCAACTTACCCGAAATATGGGCGAGGACCTTGTGCCCATTGGGCAACTCGACCTGGAACATAGCGTTGGGAAATGCCTCTGTCACGACGCCCTCAACCTCTATCGCATCGTCCTTAGCCAAGCGTCTCACCCTCCTCGCTCATCCGTTGCAAATAATTCCTGATCTGCGCGTCGGAGACAACCGCCTCATGGCCCGCGTTCTCCCGTAACGCCGCACAGCACTCCCTGCACGGCAGGATATGCTTA
>Ga0082212_10001745_pt1 | contig 31978 bp, 32 predicted proteins | sample TergutNt197P3_FD_71548 | JGI IMG/M metagenome (GOLD analysis project Ga0082212, IMG submission 71548) | Neocapritermes taracua P3 segment gut microbial communities from Petit-Saut dam, French Guiana - Nt197 P3 | ecosystem: Host-associated > Arthropoda: Insects > Digestive system > Gut ...
GGTTTCCCTCCTTGGAGGGGTGCCCCGAAGGGGCGGGGTGGTTTCCCTCCTTGGAGGGGTGCCCCGAAGGGGCGGGGTGGTTTCCCTCCTTGGAGGGGTGCCCCGAAGGGGCGGGGTGGTAGCGGCGTTTGTACCGCAAAATAATCGTTCCCTGAATTCGGGCTATCATCCCCCAATAAAACACAGCGAGGATGACCAAAGATGGCCGATACGCTTTCGGATTTGAGCCGCGCCGTGCTGGATTTTCGCGATGAACGCGATTGGTCGCAGTTTCACGGACTCAAGCATCTGATGGTGTCGCTTTGCCTGGAAGCGGGCGAAGTGCTGGAACTCGCGCAGTGGAAAAGCGACGCCGAGGTGGACGCCCTGCCCCACTCCCCCGAAGGCCGGGAGGCGCTTTCCGACGAATGCGCCGATGTGCTCGCCTACCTGCTGTTGATCGCCGAGAAAGCCAGGATCGACCTTGGCGCAGCCCTGCACCACAAGCTCGCCAAGAACGCGCGGAAGTATCCGGTAGAAAAGTCCCACGGACGACGGGAGAAATATTCGCAACTCTGAACCTGTAAAACCTGCACGGCTACACGATTTACCGCGTTGTCATTATCAATGTTCAAAACCGGATGAATCATATGTCCAACTTTTTTCCCATCCGCTACGTCGACCCCGTCTATCGCCCGCCAAGCGAAGCCGAATCTTTGATTCTGCCGATAACGGACGGTTGTTCATGGAATCGCTGCACTTTTTGCGAGATGTATACCGCCCCGCAGAAAAAATTCCGCGCGCGGGCTGAAGAGGAAGTGCTGGAAACCATCCGCCGCCTGGGCGAGCATCCTTGTGGCCATGCGGCGCGCAGGGTATTTCTGGCCGACGGTGACGCAACGGTTCTGCCCACCCGGCGACTACTGGCAGTACTCGCGGCAATCCGGGAACATCTGCCCGGAGTGCACCGGATTTCAAGCTATTGCCTGCCGCGCAACCTCCGGAAGAAAAGCGTCGGGGAATTGAAGGAACTCGCCGATGCAGGGCTGAGACTCGCCTACATAGGCGCAGAATCGGGCGACGACACGGTGCTGGAACGGGTCGACAAGGGCGAGACCTTCGAGAGCACTCGGGAAAGCCTCGAAAAACTGGGGGAAGCGGGCATCACGCGCTCAGTGATGATCCTGAACGGCCTGGGCGGCGCACGGCACAGCGAAGCCCACGCCCTGCGTTCGGCAGAACTTGCCAACGCCACGCAACCCGAATTCCTGGCCACGCTGGTCGTAAGTTTCCCCAAAGGCGACGGTCGCCTCCGGGCGGCATTTCCGGACTGGGAGCTGCTCGACGTAACCGGCCTGCTCCGGGAAATGGAGCGGTTCATCGGCCACTTGGCGCTGAAACGCACGGTCTTTCGCAGCGACCACGCTTCCAACTGGCTGGTGTTGCGCGGCAACCTGCCGCAAGACAAGGAAAAGATGCTCGCCTGCCTGCGCGACGCCATCGCCGAACCGGAATCCGCGCCCCTGCGTCCGGCTTGGGCGCGAGGGCTCTGACCCATACGAATGATGACAAGGCAAACTTTGATTTTTCATATGGAATCGTCTGGCATGTAGGTATAATGTGCGCCTTGCATGTTCTTTTCCTAACTTATTGTCGTGACGGATTTTATTTCATTCATTCCCAACATTTCTGCTTCAGGCAACCCGAGCAAAAGCTTCATCAACCTTGAAAAATGGCTCATGCGCCAAGTCGGCAAAGCCATTGCCGACTACAACATGATCGGCGCGGGCGACACGGTGCTGGTGTGCGTCTCCGGCGGCAAAGACTCTTACACCCTGCTCTCGTGCTTGCTGGCCCTGCGCGAACGCGCGCCGGTAGATTTCCGCATCATCGCGATGAACCTCAACCAGCGTCAGCCCGGTTTCCCGGAAGATGTGCTGCCCGCGTATTTCGAGAAAATCGGTGTGGAATACCGGATCGTCACGGAAGACACCTACTCCATCGTCAAGAACAAGATTCCGGAAGGCAAAACCACCTGCTCGCTATGCTCGCGCCTGCGGCGCGGCATCATCTACCGCACGGCGCGGGAGATTGGCGCAACCCGCATCGCGCTTGGGCATCACCGCGACGACACGCTGGAAACCCTGTTCCTGAACATGTTCTTCGGCGGCAAGATCAAAGCCATGCCGCCCAAGCTCAGGAGCGACGACGGCCAACATGTCGTTATCCGCCCCCTGGCTTATTGTTCCGAGGCAGATATCGCCCGCTACGCGCGCGCAAAAGCATTCCCCATCATCCCCTGCAACCTGTGCGGCAATCAGGAGAACGCACAGAGACGCCAGATCAAGGCCATGTTGCAGGAGTGGGAAAAAAACAACCCTGGCCGCGTCGAATCGCTGACCACTTCGCTGCGTAACGTGGTGCCGTCTCATCTGGGTGACAGCCGCCTTTTTGATTTTGCCAACCTGGAACAATGGCCGACAACACTGGAAAACGAGGACGAAAAAGGCTTCGTCGCACCTGACCAGTCAATACCTTCGACATATATCCGCACTGCCCCTGCCAGTGCTAATAAATCACACCAGAACCCCTCCACTACTTGCAGCGCCCTTCATGAACAGACATCATAACCACCCTGACCACGGGGTATCTTGATCGTTTCATCGTAACCATCATGCCCGATTCACGTCATCTTTGCGTCCTTGTCGCAGAAATCGTTGGTGGAGACCGCCTCGTCACCCGGCTCGGTGAAGAGGAAACCACCCGCGCTGTAGAACGCTGCCTGAACCGCGTCGATCTTGCCATCGGCGGAAACGGCGGCGAGATTGTCGCCCGTGACCGTTCGGCGATCATCGCCACGTTCGAGCAGTGCGACGGCGGAGTCATGGCCGTCTGCGAAGCCATTGACCGCGCGCGCAAGCTACCGCCGGTCAGCGGAACCCAGATGCAGTTACGGGTCGGCATCCATTACGGTGAGACCGAAAACGGCATGGGCGAAGGCGTAGAAGGCGCTCGCCTGATTCTTCAAGCCTGTGACGCCGACCAGGCCATGGCCAGTACCCTGGTGATTGATGAATTGAGCCCGGCGGTCAGAAAATTTGCCAGTACGGAGTCGTTTTACGACGACACCATGGGCAAGCTGCCCTGGCCGGTCTTCATGATCGGCGCGCAGTCCTCCAACACGATTACCCCGGCATCGGCACTATTAAACCCACGCTCGCGCCCGGAGCCTTCTTCGCCGCTCACTTCGCTGAAACCCGCCTCGTCTGTGGCGAAGCCGGATCAGCTCGACGAGCACCCCCTATCCCATCCCCGCATGCGGCTGAAACACCAGCAGGACACATTGTTCATCGACGGAAGCCGCCCTGTCGTCCTGCTCGGACGCGAACTGGGTAACGATGTTGTCATCATTGACCCGCGCGCATCGCGGCAGCATGCGCGCATCGAGCGGCGGCGCGGAAGTTTCATACTGATCGACGAAAGCACCAACGGCTGTTTCGTAGCCATCGACGGCCAGGAAGAACAATGCCTCAAAGGAGCCTCACTGCCCCTTACTGGCGCGGGGCGTTTCGGCTGCGGCTTTTCGTCCCAGGAGTTCGAGCACGACCTCGTCTTTTTCGAGTTTGTCTGAACATTCTCCAGCGCAAAGCGTCTGGAATAAAGCAAGCGCAGATCGTGATGTAGGGGGCGATGGCAATCGCCCCGTTCATAACAAATCGCCATCAAACATAATGCCTGTCCAAGAATCCGCTATTTGACGGACATTGACAGTAAGGTAATTTTGCATTACTCTAAAAAGAAAGCACTAGAGCGGTTTTTGTTTAGTCCTGATACGCTTCTCGACTACCGCACCACCCCGGCGCTTCGGGCCACCCCTCCAAGGAGGGGAATTTAGTGCGGGGTTTATTCCCCTCCTTGGAGGGGTGCCCCGAAGGGGGTGGGGTGGTGGCGCGAAGCGCCGGGGTGGTGCTTTTGAGGGGCGGGAGAGGGGGCGGTGGCATTCCCCCCTCTCCCCCAGCCCCTCTCCCACAAGGGGAGAGGGGAGTTTTGTACGCACTTGAACAGAAAACGCACTAACCTACGAAATTGCGAGGGCACATCACCATGACCACGTTGACTGTTACCGCACGGGGACAAGTGACGTTTCGGAAGGACGTGCTGCAACACCTCGGCATCAGGCCCGGCGACAAGATCGAATTGGACTTACTGCCGGATGGTCGCGGCGTACTCAAGGCGGCGCGGCCCGCAGGGACGATATCCAGTTTCGTCGGCCTGCTTGCGGGTAGAACGCAGAAGGTTGCCACCATCGAAGAAATCAGCGAAGCGGCTGCACAAGGATGGGCAGGCAAAAAATGAAGGTTGCAGTGGATACCAATGTCCTTGTGCGTGCTGTTGTGCGCGACGATCCCGCACAAGCGGACGTAGCCGCCACAGTTTTGACCAACGCCGAGTTGATCGCGGTCGCGTTGCCGTGCCTATGCGAATTTGTTTGGGTGCTGCTCCGGGTCTATGGCTTTCACCAAGCCGACGCAGCCAGCGCAATCCGGGCGCTACTGGCCGCCGCAAACGTGGAAGTGAACCGGCCCGCCGTGGAGGCCGGCTTGCTGGTGCTTGACGCGGGCGGAGATTTTGCCGATGGCGTCATTGCCTACGAAGGCAGTTGGCTTGGCGGGGAAACCTTCGTTTCCTTCGATAAGACGGCAGTGGCACTTCTCACGGCTCAAGGGCAATCAACGCGCCTTTTGTGACGACTTAAGCACGAACGAATTGCGGCGCACCCTCCTTAATTTACATTGACCTTCCGGCGGCGCGCGACCGCACCGATAACACCCAGACCTGCGAGAAGCATGGCGTAGGTTTCGGGTTCGGGAACTACGCCGGACACGCCAAACTCAATGCTGTATACACAATCATGATCCCAGACAGAGATACCTGTAACCACGACCGTATATAGGGATGAATCAAGGTCGATCATACGATCAAAAAAACCATACCCGGAATAAGTGAGAAGAGGTCCCGCAGAGAGATCGTCACCTTTGTACAGGTAAATGGACGCTTCTCTCATGTAGGCCGTGTTGAAAGAGAAAGTCGATGAGAGCGGGTTATTGAAACTCAAAAGGTCATCCGCTACGTGAAAGGTGATCACGTCATGGAAGTAGGTATAGCCACTTGCTCCGTCGAAGAAGGTATCGCCACCTGCTCCATAGTAATTGCTGAATAATGTCTGCGTATCGAAAGAAAGCTCGCCAAGATAATAATCATTAGCCTGCGCGAAAGCGGTACACCCCAGCCCCAGAACAACGGCGGCGACAGTGTTCTTAAGTCTCAACATGAAAGTTCTCCTCATGAGAAAAATGGCGACTTTGTAAGACATCAGCAAAACAATCTGAAGACATTCCCAAGCAAACCCCATACCACTTTGCTAACGTCATTTTTTATTCTCGTATACACCATATTCCTGCCAAAATAAATAGTTTTTTGCAGGATTTACCGCTGTAATCCGATCATCCATTTCTGAATCAAACTGTTGAATTTAATTGTTTTTTTCGGTATAAAATGAGAAATGTCGATAAATTTTACACTTTTACAGGGCATGTCATTTATGCCAAATAATTGGCATAAATAAGTGACAAGCTTGACATTTCTGGGTGTATTGAGTTACAATATGCAATATGCAATATGCAATATGCAATATGCAATATGCAATATGCAATATGCAATAAATTTTGTGCTTATATAGCGTCGAAAATTTTTACACTCTGACCGGCTTCAAACCGAGGCGCGATTCGCCTTCCTCCGAAGGATGCGCCTTGTTGTGCATTCATTCGTTAGAATGTGGGGTTCCTTCGTTTCTGCTCCGCCGCGATGAACCAGCGTTTGCGTGAAGTCCCCTACAACTACACATCGTTCTCCGACCGCGAAATCGTCATCCGCCTGCTCGGCGCGGATGCCTGGTCGGTGCTCGAAGAGCTTCGTGACGAGCGTGTCACCGGGCGGTCGGCACGCATGCTCTACGAGGTGCTGGGCGACATCTGGGTCGTGCGGCGCAACCCCTATCTCGAAGATGACCTGCTTACCAGCCGCAAGCGGCGCGAGGCATTGGTTGCCGCGCTCCATCACCGCGTCAACGAAGTCGAAAAACGCCGACAGGGCAACGGGCGGGTCGCCCTGCTCACCGAGCGCGCCCGTGCGGCAGTGGCCGATTTCGAGCAATGGTTCATTGAAACCGCGCGCTGTCGGCGAACCGTCCGCCATCGGCTCTCCCGTCACACCCGGCACGACAACATCTGTTTCGACGGCCATGCCCGTGTCGCGCATGTCACCGACGCAACCGATTGGCGGGTCGAATACCCGTTCGTCGTCCTCACCCCCGATACCGAGGAAGAGATTGCCCCGCTCGTGCGTGCGGCCATCGAACTGGGGCTGACCATCATCGCGCGGGGCGGCGGAACCGGCTACACCGGCGGAGCCGTTCCGCTGGATGCGCGCTCGATTGTCATCAATACCGAAAAACTCATCCAAATCGACCCGGTAGAGGAAACCCGCCTACCCGACGCCGACGGGCAACCGATGGCAGCGCCATACGCCACCATCCGCACGGGCGCGGGAGTTGTCACGGATCGCGTCGCGGAAGCGGCAAACCACGCCGGACGGGTGTTCGCGGTCGATCCCACCTCGGCTTCGGCTTCCACCATCGGCGGCAACATCGCCGTCAACGCCGGGGGCAAGAAAGCGGTGCTCTGGGGGACGGCGCTCGATAACCTGGCCTGGTGGAAAATGGTTACGCCGGACGGGCACTGGCTTGAAGTCGAACGCCTCGACCATAACTTCGGCAAAATCCACGAACAGGAAACCGTCCGCTTCCGCCTGCGCCGCTTCGACGGCAACAACGGCACGCCGCTCAATGAATCCATCCTGAACCTTCCCGGCACCAACTGCCGAAAAACCGGGCTGGGGAAAGACGTAACCGACAAATTCCTCGGCGGCATCCCCGGCGTGCAAAAGGAAGGCACGGACGGCATCATCGTCGCTGCGCGCTGGGTGCTGCACAAGATGCCGCCCGTCACGCGCACCGTGTGCCTCGAATTCTTCGGACAGGTACGCGAAGCCGTCCCCGCCATCGTCGACATCACCGACTATTTCAAACCCGGCGGCGGCGCTTATCAGGCCGACGTGCGGCTGGCCGGGCTGGAGCACATGGACGAGCGTTACATCAAGGCCGTCGGCTACACCACCAAGGCCCGCCGCCATGGCCGCCCGAAAATGGTGCTGATCGGCGACATCACCGGCTTCGACGAATCTGCGGTCATGGCAGCCGCTTCCGAAGTCGTGCGTATGACCAACGCGCGCGGGGCCGAAGGCTTCGTCGCCGTCTCGCCTGAGCAACGCAAACGCTTCTGGCTGGAGCGTGGCCGCACAGCAGCCATCTCCCGCCACACCAACGCCTTCAAGGTCAATGAAGATGTGGTCATCCCGCTGCCGCGCATGGGCGACTACTGCGACGGCATCGAGCGCATCAACATCGAACTGTCCACCCGCAACAAACTGGACTTGTGCGACGCGCTCACTGCCCTGCTTTCCGGCAAGCTGCCGCTCGACAAGGGGGACGCCAACCTCGCTTCGGAAGAATTCATCGGCGACCGGCGCGACGCCGCGCTCTCTTACATCGACACCGTGCGCCGCCGCTGGCAATGGCTGCTGGACAATCTCGACCTGCCGCTTACCGAAGCCGAAAAAGCCTTCGAGCAGTTCGGCATCGTTGCGAGTGAACTCGTCAACCGCGCCCCGAACCCGACGCTGTTTCACCGGCTGCAAGACGCCTCCGTCCGCATTTCCTGGAAAACCGAGCTACAACCGCGCCTGTCCAAGATTTTCGACGGCGCGACTTTTCACCCCGTCCTGGAAAAAATCGACGCCCTGCACACCCAGGTTTTACGCAGCCGGGTCTTCGTGGCGCTGCACATGCACGCGGGCGACGGCAACGTCCACACCAATATCCCCGTCAACTCCGACGATTACGAAATGCTCCAGACCGCCTACCGCGCGGTCGACCGCATCATGGCGCTGGCGCGTTCGCTCGGCGGCGTCATTTCCGGCGAGCACGGCATCGGCATCACCAAGCTCGACTATCTGACCGAAGAAGAACTGGCCCCTTTCCGCGCCTACAAGGCGCAGGTCGACCCGAATGGCTGCTTCAACCGGGGCAAACTCATGCCCGGAGCCAATCTGGAAAACGCCTACACGCCCAGCTTCAACCTGATGGGGTACGAATCCCTCATCATGGAGCAAACCGAAATCGGCAACATCACTTCCGCCATCAAGGATTGCCTGCGTTGCGGAAAATGCAAGCCCGTCTGCTCCACCCACGTCCCAAAGGCCAATCTCCTCTACAGCCCGCGCAACAAGATTCTTTCCACTTCGCTGCTCGTCGAAGCCCTTCTTTACGAAGAGCAGACCCGCCGTGGCGTCTCGCTCACGCACTGGAGCGAAATAGAAGACCTCTCCGACCATTGCACCGTCTGCCACCGCTGCGAAAAGCCCTGCCCCGTCGACATCGACTTCGGCAAAACCACCATCAAGGTACGCAACCTGCTGCGCGGGCAAAAAAAGCGTTCCTTCAATCCGGGCAAACTCGCGGCGCTCGCCTTCCTGACCATCAAAGACTCTTCCCTGCTAGGGCTGTTGCGCGTCAGCATGCGCTGGGCCTACAAACTCCAGCGCCTCGCGCATGGTTTCGGGCGCAAATCCCTGCTCTTGCGCCGCCAGCTCAGGACTCCGCCCTCCACAGTTGGCCGCCCCAAACTCAAAGCGCAAGTCATCCACCTCATCAATCGCCCGATGCCCGGCAACCTGCCGAGCAAGAGCAGCCGCGCCCTGCTCGGCATGGAAGACGCCCTCACCATCCCCGTCATCCGCGATGCCGCCAGAACCAACGCCGAAACCGAAGCCGTTTTCTATTTCCCCGGCTGCGGCTCGGAGCGCCTGTTCAGCCAGGTAAGCCTCGCCACCCAGGCCATGCTCTACCACCTTGGCGTACAAACCGTCCTGCCGCCGGGATACCTGTGCTGCGGCTACCCGCAGACCGCTGCAGGCAGCGAAGACAAGGGGCAGAAAATCGCCACCGAGAACCGCGTACTCTTCCACCGCGTCGCCAACACCCTGAACTACCTCGACATCAAGACCGTCCTCGTCTCCTGCGGAACCTGCATGGATCAGCTACAGGAATACGAATTCGACAAAATCTTCCCCGGCTGCCGTCTGCTGGACATCCACGAATACCTGCTGGAAAAAGGCGTCCGGCGCGAAGGCGCGATGGATGCGGGCGTCCATTACCTGTTTCACGAACCTTGCCACACCCCGATGAAACAACACGCGGCCATCAAAGTCGCCAGTGAATTGATGGGCGTGCCGGTCGCCCTCTCCGACCGATGCTGCGGCGAAGCCGGAACGCTGGCCGTTTCCCGCCCGGACATTTCCACGCAAATACGGTTCCGCAAACAGGAAGAACTCAAAAAAGACATCACCGCCCGCGACGGCGCTGCCACCCGCACCCGCGTCCTTACCGCCTGCCCAAGCTGCCTGCAAGGGCTGGCGCGCTATTCCGGCCTTGCCAACGGGCTGGAAGCCGACTACCTCCTCATCGAACTCGCCCGCCACACCCTAGGCGAAAACTGGATGAAGGAGTACGTGGAAAAAGCCAATAATGGGGGGATTGAGCGGGTGTTGTTGTAGACGGGGAGCTGTTTAGAGCGTTTTTTGTTTAGTCCTATACAAACCCATGTGAGTGCGGCACGCCCTTATCCCTCTCCCCTTGTGGGAGAAGGTACCCCGAAGGGGCGGGAGAGGGGGATGCCAGGGAGAGGGAAAATCAGTAAGCGTAGGGTGGATAAGGCCAAAGGCCGCCATCCGCTGATCGTATCTACCGATGCGAAGCATCGCAAATCAATAAAGCCAGTGGCGCTTCGCGGCAGAAAGGAAACGGTGGATTGCCCCGCTTTGCGGCTTATCCACCCTACGAGTCTAGGCTACGCTTGCTGTATTGCCCCTTACAGTCGCCCTTCAAGGCTTCCAGCCGGTTATTTGGCGGAACGCGCAAATCGTCCAGCGTGACAGCGCGGTGGAGCATTTGTAACTTACGCTCCGCGACGTGGCGGATATTTGCGAATCGCGGCACGTTCTGTCCGGCGAACAGGCTATGCATGATCGAGCACTTGAACGATTGGATCCTGACAAAAGGAAATACATAACATCATGCGTTAAACGTCGAACGATAAAAACGGACAATAAATGTACAAAATCTTTGACAAAATGTAGTGGATTTTGTACACTAAAAATATGAAAACGGTCATCTTCATGGGCGATAGCCGCGAGTGCATCCGGGATTTTCCGGAAGGGGCGCGGTATGAAACAGGCCGCCAGCTTTTGCGTGTGCAGAAAGGGCTTGACCCGCTGGACTGGAAGCCCATGAGGACAGTTGGCGTTGGCGTGCGTGAAGTGCGCGTGCATGCGGGCGGCCAGTTCCGCGTGTTCTATGTGACCAGTATCGGTAATGCCTTGTATGTGCTGCACGCTTTCCAGAAGAAAACGCAGAAAACCAGCCCAAAGGACATCGCACTGGGGCGGGAGCGGCTTAAACAGATTGGAGGATGAAATGAGCGAGAAAATGACCGTAAGCTGCGGCAATGTGTTCGAGGACTTGGGGTTTCCGCCGGATGAGGCAGCGGCCATGCTGGCGCGTGAAACGCTGCTGATCGCGCTCGAAAAGGAATTGCGCGGGCGCGGCAAGAAACAGCAGGAACTGGCCGAAGAACTGAATATCCCCCGTACGCGCATTTCAGAGGTCATGCACCGGAAAACGGAGCGGTTCAGCGTGGATAAGCTAGTCAGCCTGTTGTACCGCGCAGGCAAGCGCGTGGAGTTTCGCATCAAGCCAGCATGACCCTGCCTACCTTACAAGCGCAACCCGTTGGCCTTCGTGATCGGCAGGCTCGCGCGAGGATCGAAACGTGCATCCGCCGGTTGAGCCTTGGCAAAGAAAATTGCAGCGCAATGGAAGGAGCAACGATGGACGTGAAATTCAGCCGCTACGGCACGGCGGACTATCTCAAGACTGAGGACGACATTGCGGCTTATCTTGATGCCGTGATGGAGGATGGCGATCCTGCTTTGATCGCGGCGGCCCTTGGGGACGTGGCTCGTGCACGGAACTTTAGCCAGCTTGCCCGCGACGTAGGAATGAGTCGGCAAGGGTTGGACAAAGCTCTCTCAGGTGAGGGCAATCCCAGTCTTGCCACCGTGGTGAAGGTTGCCCAAGTGCTTGGCCTGCGCCTGTCATTTAAGCCTACGCACACGACCCAACCAGCGTAAGCCGAAGTCATTCTGTGGCAGATTCAGGTTCATCTGATGATTCTGCTACTTTCGACGCCGGTTGAGTAGGCTGGGCTGCTGATTCACGCGATAACCAGACTGCGACATCTTTACCCAATGCTCTTGCTATGCGGTCAAAAAGCGCACATGTACCTCCATACATACCGACAACGCCCTTGGACGAACGGGTAAGGACGGTCGAGCCAACGATGGTTCCTTCCTTACTGATGTCCACTCTAATGCTCGCTGACTTTGAACCGCTCCACCCTCCACCTCCAGCGCCATAGGCGGAGATGATGGTGAGTTGGACAATTTTGTCAATACCGGCTTGTTCCGGAGCCGAAACGGATTGAACGGAACCAATACGCTGATTTATTGCTGATAGAGCATAGTTTCCAAGAAGCATCTCAAGTGCACATTCGTTTTTTACCGCGGTCGGGATAGGCGCGGAAGGGTCGAGTTTTGCCGGGATTTGAAGGAAAAGACGCTCGCTGGCGGATGCCGTTAATGGTGTAGCCAAAGCGAAAATTACAAGAGCAGCGGACAGATGTTTCATTGATGTAATACTCTCTGAGTGATTAGCAAGCGCGGACGATTGTATAGCCCGATGCGAAGCATCGCAAATCAATAAAGTCAGTGACGCTTGGCGTCAGAGTGTTACAACCGCCGGACAGCGGCCTTCGGCCTCGTCCAGCCTACTCCGAGCTACGCTTGCTCATCGAAAACTGGTTAAATTAAAGCGTTTTTTGTTTTAAGGATGTTTCCATGAGCGACGACTTATTCACCATACATCCAATCGGTACCGTTTATTCGCCAGTACTCTCCCGAACGGATGAGAACTGGGGAAGTATTGAAGCAGAAATTCATGTCAAACCCGACTTTGCTCCTGCACTACAAGGATTAGAAGACTTCTCCCATGCGATTATCCTTACGTGGCTGCATCAAGCAACATTCGACCTTCAACGAGACTTGATTCGTCATCCGCGAGGGCGAAAAGATTTGCCTAAAGTTGGAATTTTTGCTCAACGGGCAAAAAATCGTCCAAATCCAATCGGCGTATCTGTTGTAGAAATTTTGAATTGTGACACCAATATACTGAGAGTGAAGCGTTTAGATGCTATACATGGCACCCCGGTCATCGACATTAAACCTTATTACGCAACTTATGACCGTATCGAATCACCCGTTGCGCCGTTATGGGTAAACGATGTCATGACAGATTATTTTTAGCTCCGCCAGTTTGAGTCACCGCAGCCTGATAACCCTACAACGTCACCCTCCGAAAATCCGTCAGTAGTTGCGTGAGGTAGACGTTGAAGCGTGTCGCCAGCGCGCCGTCGATTACGCGGTGGTCGGCGGTGAGCGACAGGGGCAGCGTCAGCCTTGGCTGAAACGCTTTACCATCCCATACGGGTTTGAGCGCCGATTTGTTGACGCCGAGAATGGCGACTTCCGGCGCGTTGATGATGGGCGCGAAGTACGTGCCGCCAATGCCACCCAGGCTGGAGATGGTGAAACTCGCGCCCTGCATGTCGCCGGGTTTCAGTGTGCCTTCACGGGCTTGGCGGGCAAGCTCGCCGGTCTCTTTGGCAATTTCAAAAATGCCTTTCCGGTCGGCGTTCTTGATGACCGGAACCATAAGCCCGTTCGGCGTGTCGGCGGCGAATCCGATATGGAAGTATTTTTTCAGGACGAGATTGTCGCCATCGAGCGAGCTGTTGAATGTGGGGAATTTTTGCAGCGCGCAAATGCTGGCCTTGATGAGAAAGGCGAGCATCGTGAGTTTGGCTTCGCCCGTTTTTTCGTTTTCCTTGTTGACCTGGATGCGGAAGGCTTCGAGTTCGGTAATGTCGGCGTCTTCGTGGTAAGTCACGGCGGGAATCATTACCCAGTTGCGGGCGAGGTTCTGGCCGGAAATTTTCTGGATGCGCGACAGGGGGCGGGCTTCGATCTCGCCGAATTTGGAGAAGTCGACCTTCGGCCAGGGCAGGAGGTCGAGACCGCCACCGAAGGATGCAGTAGCCGCGCAGGGGGCGGTCAGGGCGCCTTTCACCCAGGCGGTGACGTCTTCCTTGAGAATCCGCCCATTCGGCCCGCTGGGCGTCACCCTGGAAAGGTCGGCTCCCAGTTCGCGAGCGTAAGCGCGCACCGAGGGGGAGGCGTGGACTTTGCCGCCGGGAGGAAGGGAGGCGTCTTTTTCTTCTGTTGAGGAGAGGGAAGCCGCCGCAACGGGTGCGGGCGTCGGTGTGGGAGCCGCGCCCTGCTTCGCGGAATCCGCCGGTGATTCTGTCTGCGCCGGGGCTTCGATCCCGCTTTCCACGCGAATCAGCGGATGGCCTTCGGAAATTCTGTCTCCCAGTTTTACCAGTACTTCCTTCACCACGCCCGCAACGGTGGCGGGCACGTCCATCGTCGCCTTGTCCGACTCCAGTGTCACCAGCGCGTCGTCCAGCGCCACGGCGTCTCCGGGTTTGACGTAAATCTCGATGATGGGCACATCGGAAAAATCGCCGATGTCGGGAACCTTGATTTCTGTCAGTTGGCTCATGTTTTCGTCCTCAAACCGTCAGCGGATTCGGTTTGTCGATCTCCAGTTTATATTTGCCTATCGCTTCGGCAACCTTTTCGCGCGCGAGCAACCCTTCATCGGCAAGCGCCTTCAAGGCGGCAACCACAACCCAACGGCGGTCGACTTCAAAGAAGTGCCGCAATGCCTCGCGCGTATCCGAGCGCCCGAAACCGTCCGTACCGAGTGTGACGTAACGGCGATGGATAAAGGGGCGGATTTGTTCGGCGTACAGCCGCACGTAATCGGTGGCGGCGATGACGGGGCCTGCGGTTGCGCCCAGGCAGGTTTCGACATGCGATTTTCTCGGCGTTTCCAGCGGATGCAGCATGTTCCAGCGTTGAACGTCCTGCCCGTCGCGGGTGAGTACGTTGAAACCGGGGCAACTCCAGAGATCGGCCTCCACGCCCCAATCGTCCCGGAGCAGGTCGGCAGCGGCGATGACTTCGCGGAAGATGCTGCCCGATCCGAGCAGTTGCACCTTCGGGCCACCGTCGGATGCGCCCCGCCGGAAGAGGTACATGCCTTTGATGATGTCGGCTTCCACGCCAGCGGGCATTTCGGGGTGTTCGTAGTTCTCGTTCATGACCGTGAGGTAATAGAACACGTCTTCCTGTTCCTCGTGCATACGGCGTAGGCCGTCCTGCACGATTACCGCAACTTCATACTGGAATGTCGGGTCGTAACTCACGCAGTTGGGGACGAGGTTGGCGAGGATGAGGCTGTGCCCGTCCTCATGCTGCAAGCCTTCGCCGTTCAAGGTGGTACGGCCCGCCGTACCTCCAATCAAAAAGCCGCGCGAACGCTGGTCGCCCGCCGCCCAGACGAGATCCATCGTGCGTTGCAGGCCGAACATGGAATAGCAGATGTAGAACGGAATCATCTGCACACCGTGCACGGAGTACGACGTGGCAGCGGCAATCCAGTCGCTCATCGCGCCCGCTTCGTTGATGCCTTCCTGAAGGATTTGCCCGGTCTGGGATTCCTTGTAGAACATCAACTGGTCGTGGTCTTCCGGCACGTATTTCTGGCCTTCCTGATTCCAGATGCCGTACTGACGGAACATGCCTTCCATGCCGAAAGTCCGCGATTCGTCCGGCACGATGGGGACGACGTGCTGGCCGATGGCCTTGTCCCGCAGCAGCATGTTCATGATCCGCACCAGCGCCATCGTAGTGGAGAGTTCCCGCCCTTCGCCGGAGGCTTTGAGGAGCGGCTCGAACGTAGTCAGTGCGGGAGTCTGGAGCGGCGCGGCCTTCCCTCGCCGTTGCGGCAGATAGCCGCCCAGTTCGGCGCGGCATTTCTGCATGTATTGGTATTCGGCAGAGTCCTTGGGAAAAGTCAGGTAGGGCAGCTTTTCGAGGTCTTCATCGGAGACCGGCAAATGGAAACGGTCGCGGAAACGGGCAATGGAGTCCCGATCCATTTTCTTTTGCTGGTGCGAGATGTTCATCGCTTCGCCCGCCGAACCCATTCCAAAACCCTTGATGGTTTTCGCCAGGATGACGGTCGGCTGATCCTTCTGATGGACGGCAGCGTGATAGGCGGCAAAGACTTTGAAAATATCGTGCCCGCCGCGATTCAGTTGCCAGATGTCCTCATCCGTCCAGTCCGCGACGAGTTCCTTCAGTTCCGGCGTGTTGAAGAAATGCTCGCGCACGTAAGCGCCGTTTTTCGCCTTGAACGTCTGGTACTCGCCGTCACAGGCTTCCATCATGCGTTTCTTGAGGATGCCTTTTTGATCGCGCCGCAGAAGGGCGTCCCAGTGCGTCCCCCAGATCACCTTGATGACGTTCCAGCCCGCGCCCCGGAAAAGCGCCTCCATTTCCTGGATGATCTTGCCGTTGCCGCGCACGGGGCCGTCGAGCCGTTGCAGGTTACAGTTGATGACGAAAATCAGGTTGTCGAGCTTTTCCCGCCCGGCCATGTCGATGGCTCCGAGGGCTTCCACTTCGTCGGTTTCGCCGTCCCCCAGGAAAGCCCATACCTTGCGTTGTTCCGCGTCTTTGGCATCGATCAGGTTGCGGCTGGCGAGATATTTCATGAATCGCGCCTGATAAATCGCCTGAATGGGGCCAAGCCCCATCGAAACAGTGGGAAATTGCCAGAAGTCCGGCATCAGCCAGGGATGCGGATAGGAGGAAATGCCTTTCCCGCCCGTTTCCTGGCGGAAATTGTCCAGTTGTTCCTCGGTGAGCCGTCCGAGGAGGAAGGCCCGCGCGTAAATGCCCGGCACGGAATGGCCCTGGAAAAAGATGAGGTCGCCGCCCGACTGGCTGGACGGCGCTTTCCAGAAATGCGCGAATCCCACATCGTAGAGCGCAGCGGCAGAAGCGAATGAGGCAATGTGCCCCCCGACATTGGTGTGTTTGTTGGCGCGAACCACCATCGCCATCGCATTCCAGCGGATATGCGAATGAATCCGGATTTCCATGTCCGGGTCGCCGGGGTAACGCGGCTGCTGTTCGACCGGGATAGTGTTGATGTATTCGGTCGTGGCGCTATAGGGAATTTTCGCGCCCGTTTCACGAGCGGTAGCGATCAAGGATTCGATCAGGTAATGCGCGCGGGAAGCACCCGCCTTTTCAATGACCGCGTAAAGCGCATCGACCCATTCCTGTGTCTCGACCGGGTCTTGATCCGCCAGATGCGGAATGATGGGTAATTGCGCCATGTCGTCGTCTCCTTGGTGTTTTTGTGGTTTTGACCCATGGGATGCCATTATGAGCAATCTTGCGAGTCATTTCCTCTGCAAGAATGTTTCGGCGTCGATACCAGCTTGTTTGAGGACTGCGCGTAAAGTCCCTTCTGGCATGTCACCGGGGTGATTGGGAATCGTCGTGTAGCGGTTCAACGCTGGGTAGAACCATATCTCGTGAGAACCTGCAGCCTGGCGATGGAATTCCAGCCCTAATTCCTTCAGCCGTCTGATGATATCCCGATAGCGGAAACCAGCCAGCACCCCCATATTTAGGTGGCCACAATCAGCGGGTAATCGAAAGTTTCATGCGCTGGCGGCAACGGAATGACGTTTGCGCGCGCTTCGATCAACTTCTTGGCAACATCGCGCGCAATCTCGACAGTTTCCTGAATCGTGCGTCCCTGCGCGACGAGTCCTTGCACTTCGTCGCTGGTGGCGAGATACATCCCTTCTGGGAGTTTTTCGATGTGTAGTTGGATCAAGTGTTCCATGACGCCGTGCCTACTGTTTGCCAGGCTGGATTGTACGCCTCAAGTGCAGGTGTGGGCGTAGCGAGCGTAGACGTGAAAAACGGGCTACGCTTTTCGTACTCAGTTATCGTGCATCGGAGCCGCGTCGGCAATGAGTTTTTGTCTGGCCAAAACGGCCTGTCCGACAATCTTTCGCAAGTTTGGATGAGGATCGGGGGCAAAGCGCCGGATGAGTTCGTCAAAGGCATTGATGGCAGCGGGCGACGGGCCTTCCAACCTTCCAAGAGTCAGCGCCTTGCGGAAAAGCGCCGTAGCGACCAGCACCTTGGAAACCTGGACATTGTCATTCCCAAAACGTCTGTCGATCTCGTCGTAGACGGCAATCGTTCCCCGATCATCGCCAGAGAGCCGCAGGGCTTCACTTTTTTTGAGCAGCGTACCGCCGACAATATTGTGGATGCTGGGATCCCTGTCGCGCCCGAAACGCACGACGATGTCATCATAGACGGCGATTGCGGCGGCGGTATCGCCGGTTGACCTGCCTTGGAATTCGTTGCCGGGCTCTTCGCCCATGCCCTGCTTGCCCAGGAGCGCACCTTTGGCGAAAAGCGCCCGCGCCGCCCGCAGACGAAAACCGGCATCGCGGTCTTCAGCGTAACGGCGGGCGACTTCCTCATAGGCAGCAATGGCTGCCCGGACGTCGCCTTGTTCGGTCAGCGTTTCGCCTTTCTTGGACAAGCCATCCGCCACGATTGCCCGGACGGCAGGATCGGATTCCTGGCTGAAACGCTGGTCGAGCCGTTCGTAAGCGGCTACAGCCGCCTTGGGGTTACGCAACTGGCGCTGAAGGTCACCCTGGTAGAAAATCGCCCAGGCTCCCCAGGATTTGTCGTCATTATCACTGTAGGTCTGCTCGATTTCCTTGTAGATCGGGATTGCCGCCGAAAAATTGCCTTCCTTGCCAAGAGCCGCAGCCTGATTGAACATGGCAGTAACAACTTGCCTACGCAGGGCGGGATCCCCTCCGTAGCGGCGGTTGATTTCGGACTGGACGGCAAGCGATTCCGTGGGCGTGGCGGCAACCTCGGCCTTGAGGGAAAGTGCCTGAGCGAGAATTGCCCGGACGGAGCGGCGGGGATCCTGCCCGAAACGGCGGTCGAGTTCGTTCAGAACGGTGATGCCTTCCTGCTTATTGCCTTGCCGGATCAGTGCCTGCCCCTTGTTGAAGAGATCCTTGGCGGCGGCCTCCGGTTCAAGGTGGGTGTACGAGGCAGCCTCCCGGCTATCGTCGGCTTCAGGCCCGCGCACGGTCTTACAGGCCGACATGGCGAACGCCACGCAGGCCAATAGCGCGATTGTCCTGAACGGGCGCTGCCTCATGGCTGTTTTTGTCATGCCGTACGGTACGGAAAGGAAGTCGTGGGCAATGGTCTGCATAAACGGTTCTTCGTAAGTCGCAAGCGTCCCCGGCTCTGTAGCCGGGGAAGCGAACCTTCAGGCCGGATTTTATTTTCCGGATGATAAAGTCATTTTATTGTTGCTATCGGAACTTATTTCGGCAACCCGCCATTTGGTGATGTCAACCAAGCGTCTGATGAAATCATTCTCATCCTTGTCGAATTGCTTCTCAAGCTGCTTGTAGGTATCGACGGCTTTTTCAGCGCTGCCCATCTTGTAGAGGGCTTCGGCTTTGGAGACGAACGCCGAAGCCAGCACTTCGCGAATGGCCGGTGTTTTTTCATTCCCAAAATTTCTCTCGATTCGTTCGTAGGTGGCGACCGCTTCCTTGGCATCGCCCTGTCTACCGAGAACGCCGCCCTTGTTGAGCAGCGCCCTGGCCGCGAACAGCCGGGAACCGGGGGTGGATGCCCTCCCGTAACGCTGCATGACCTCTTCGTACTTGGCAACAGCATTTTTAGTATCTTCCCGTTCCATCGAGGCTGCCTGACTGAAAAGCGTCTGGGCAGGCACATCCCTTGCATCGAGGGGGGGAGCACCTCCACCCTGCTCCTGGGCATTGGCTTGCGAAAGAGCTTGCGCGTAACTCGAAACCGGCATGATGCCCACAACGAAAAACAGTGACAACGCCATAGCCGCGATGAATTTGGATGAAGTGAGAGCACCGCGCAGACGACAGTATGAAAATACAGTTCTCATAATAAAACTTCCCCTGAAATCAAGAAAAAACCGCACGATACGCATATATGGAAAGAAACGTATGTGCGTATATATTAACAAGTCTGCGGTTGACAAACTCTATACCATGAAATTTTTTTTACGAACGCAGAGCTTTCCTTGGCAAGCCATCCTGCTTGCCGGAAAACACGACTCCGGCGTAACTTTCGTTACAGCTATTCATGGCAGGATGAACGGAGCAAACTCAAAGGAAGAATCCAATGACTACGGACAAAAGCAAGACCGTTTCCGCTCCGGCAGCTTCTTCGTCGGCTCCGGACGTTCCCGCGCGCAGGATTCGCGCTCCGAAAAAAACCGCCCCGGCTCCAATCAGCAAAAATACTCGGCCCCGTCCCGCCAAAGCAGGCGATGTGGCGACTTCCCTCACGCAGAAAGGTATCGAGAATTTCGAGGTCAGCCAAGCGATAGATGCCGCCCACGATTCCAAGGTCGTGGCCGTGACCGACATCCTCCAGACCCAGAGCCACGACATTTCTGCTGCGGTCAGCACACTGGAAGCCATTCTCGACGGCGCTTCTTCCGATGACGTTGAACTGTTGCGAACAGCCTTCCTGCACAAGACGAAAGGGCATGTGGATGAAACCGGCAAACTGCGCGTCGGGCACGACGACGAGCTATCCGACGATTGGCGCACCGGCGGTTATCCCTACAAAAACCTGATGTCGCGCAAGAATTACGAAAAGCAGAAATATCGCCTCCAGGTGGAATTGCTGAAATTGCAGGCATGGGTCAAGGAAACGAAACAGCGGGTTCTCATTCTTTTCGAGGGGCGCGACGCGGCGGGCAAAGGAGGAACCATCAAACGCTTCATGGAACACCTGAATCCACGCGGCGCTTCGGTCATCGCGCTGGAAAAACCTTCGGAAGTCGAACGTGGGCAGTGGTATTTTCAGCGTTATATCCAGCACTTGCCGAGCGCGGGCGAAATCGTGCTATTCGACCGTTCCTGGTACAACCGAGCCGGGGTGGAAAAAGTCATGGGCTTTTGCACCCCGGACGAATACGCCGAATTCATGCGTCAGTGCCCGGAATTTGAACGCAATCTCGTCCGTAGCGGCATCCATCTCATCAAATTCTGGTTCTCGGTAAGCCGCCCGGAGCAGCGCAGGCGTTTCAAGGAACGCGAAACCCATCCCCTGAAGCAATGGAAACTTTCGCCCATCGACAAGGCTTCGCTCGATAAATGGCACGACTACACCAAGGCCAAGGAAGCGATGTTCTTTTATACCGACACGGCGGACGCGCCCTGGACGGTGGTGAAGTCGGATTGCAAGAAGCGGGCGCGCCTCAATGCCCTGCGCTACGTGCTGTACAAGCTGGCCTACGCCAATAAGGACATTGCCCGCGTCGGGCCGCTCGACTCCCTGATCGTCGGGCGCGCCAACGTCGTCTACGAGAAAGGAGAAGTGATGGGTGCGCCGGTGCTGTGACTGTTAGCCAGCGCCTCCAACCAATGACGCGCCAGTTCGACCATGCGGTTTGCAAAACCCCATTCGTTGTCGAACCACACGAAAAGATTCACCATTTGCGGCCCGCAGGCGCGGGTCTGGCTGCCGTCGACGATGGCCGAGTGGGAATCGTGATTGAAGTCGATCGAGGCGTGCGGCGCATCCGACCAATTGAGGAGACCGGCGTATTCCCTCTGTGCTGCCTCACGTAACAGGTCATTGACGCATGATGCGCCGATTTCTTTCGAGAACGTGAGCACCATGTCGATAGCCGAAACATTGTGCGTCGGCACACGAATGGCCTTTGCTTCGACCCGGCCTGTAAGTTCCGGCATCAGGCGCTCCACACCGCGCGCCAATCCCGTCGCCACGGGGATGATCGACTGCATTGCCGAGCGTGTACGCGCCAGTTCGGGGTGGTGGTAGCCGTCAATCAGGGGTTGATCGTTCATCGCCGAATGCAGGGTGGTCAGCAGCACCCGTTCAAGGCCGAATTCACGATGCAGCAGACAGAGCACCGGAATGACCGCGTTGGTCGTGCACGAGGCGGCGGAAATCAGCCTGGTTCGTGGGCCGAACCGGGTGTGCGTAACACCATGCACTACGGTGGTATCGACATCGTGTGCATGCGCGCCGGGATTGGAGAGCAGCAGGCGCGGGCAACCCGCGTCGATGAAGCCTTGCAGTTGCACACGCTCGATGTAATGGCCAGAGCATTCAACGAGGAGGTCGATTTCGTGCACGCGCCAATCGACTTCTCCCGGCGTATGTGCATGCGAGACGCTGGCCGGGCGTCCATCGAGGATGAGGATGTTTTTGTCTTCAACGATGTCTATTCGACCCGGAAAACGGCCGTGCGTGGAATCGAAACGGGTCAGGTGGGCGATGCTGGCAAGCGCGGCGGGCTCGTTGATCGCCACGACGCAAAGATGGTCCGCCAGCCCGGCCTCATGGATCGCGCGCACGAAGCAGCGCCCGATGCGGCCATAGCCGTTGACCGCGAGCCGAAACGGGGCGGAAGGTCTTGAAGAGAACAAAATCGTCTCCGGATCGCCGAAGGAAGAAAGGTGGGATTCTATAAGTTTCCTGCCTGTGTCGGCTTTTCGGTGAAATACGCAATAGCGAGCGCGGTCAAGGCGAGTGCGACATACGCCCCTGTGAGTGGAATGAGAGTGCCGTTGAACATGAGGCCGACCGCCAACCCAATCAAAGCGCCGCCGGCCGTGGTGGTGAAACCAATCATCGAGGAAGCGGTACCGGCGATATGGCCCATTGGCTCCATTGCCAGGGCATTGAGATTGGAAGCAAGGATGCCGAACGTAAACACGCTCGCGCCCTGCAACAACATGAACACGAACAGGGTCTCGTATCCGGCGAGATTGATTCCCAGATGGAAGAGATTGATGACGATGATCGCTCCCAGGCCGTTCATACTGAGCCGTCGCATGCCGACGCGGCGGACGAGCTTTGAATTGACGAAAGCGGCCGCCCCACCAGTGAGCGCAATAGCGGCGAAGAGCAGAGGAAAACTGCGGCCAGCATTGAACACATCGTCAAAAATCTGTTTCGACGAAGAAATGAAACTGATGTGCGCGCCGAAGACGAGCGCGACTGCCGTCATGTATCCCACGCAACGGCGGGTCGTCAGGGTTTCGCGATAGGCGGAATAAACCGAACGGGGCGTAAGCGGCATACGGCGTTCAGGCGGCAGGGTTTCCGACAATCTTCTGATCGTCCATGCCATCAGCGCGACCCCCGCCACGACCAGCGTACCGAACACCCAGTGCCAATTGGGCGTGAACTCCAGGATGACTTGCCCCAGCGCGGGCGCGAGCACCGGCACGATCATGAAAGTCATCATTGCCAGCGACATGACTTTCGCCATACGCGCGCCCGCGTAACAATCGCGGGTCAGCGAAACTGCCATCACCCGTGGCGCGCCTGCGCCGATGCCCTGCAAGACGCGAGCCGCGAGCAGGGTGGCAAAGGAATCGGCAATCGTCGTCAGAATACCCGCGAGGATGAACAGGGCAAGTCCCGCGAGGATGATCGGTTTGCGGCCAAAACGGTCGGCGAGCGGACCGTAAAAGAGCTGCGAAGCCCCGATCCCGATAAGAAAAAAAGTGATGACGGCCTGCGTCTGATTGGGATCGGCGAGATTGAAATAGGTATGCAGAAGCGGCAGCGCCGGCAGCATGATGTCGATCGCCATCGCGCTGAGTGCCATGCAGGCGGCGATGAAGCCGACGAACTCGCCAAAAGGCATTGCCGGACGTGATCTGGAAGACATAACGCTACCCGCCGACAGCCTCCAGCCACGCCCCAACGACCCGTTCGCACTCCTCGATGCCCACTTTAGTGAGGCTGGAGAATAACTGCGCGGTAAAACGCCCACTGCCGCCGTTGGCTTGCTCCAGCGCCGCGCGCACTTGGCTCAAGGCCGCCATCGCCGCGCCGCGCGAGAGTTTGTCGCTCTTGGTAAGCAAAATGTGAATGGGCCGCCCCGAGGGCGCGAACCAGCCGATCATCTGCTGATCGAGCGGAGTCATTGGATGGCGCGTGTCCATCATCAGCACAAGCCCCACCAGATTGGCCCGCGTCTTGAGGTAGTCCTCGATCAACCCCTGCCACTGGCGGCGGATTTTTTCCGGCACGGCCGCATATCCGTAGCCGGGCAGGTCGACAAGCCGCGCACCGCACTGGAGGCGGAAAAAATTGAGCAGTTGAGTACGGCCTGGCGTCTTGGAGACGTAGGCCAGCCGTGTGTGATCGGCCAAAGTGTTGATCGCGCTCGATTTGCCCGCATTCGACCGTCCGGCAAAGGCAATTTCCGGGCCGTCGGCAAGCGGTAGCGCGGCAGGTTTGGCGATGGATGTTTCAAAGCAGGCGTGGCGAAAAATCGGCATGGGCACAAAGCGGCGACAATGCACCGCGCAAGATCGTTAAAAAGGAGTTTCATGTATTAGAATAACGCTCCTGGAGACATCTTCCACGGATTTCTGAGGACATCATGATCAAACGCACTTTGCTGCTGTCGTTGCTGCTGGCTGCCAGCGGCGCTCAAGCTCAAGACCAGGCTGCCGTGCAACAGTCGGCAGCGCCGGAAATCTGCATGACCTGCCACGCAGCCGATGGCAATAATTGGGTCAAAAAAGAGGACGGCACCTTCGGCAAAACGGATGGCGGAGCCGACTCGCCTAAGCTGGCGGGGCAACACAGCGACTACCTGCTCAAACAATTCAACGAATTCAAAAGCGGCACTCGCGCGAACCCGGTGATGAACGGCATGATCACCTTGCTGCCCGACGACGCCATGAAGGCGACCGCCGAGTTTTACGCGAAGCAAAAACTGGAACCCGCCGCCGCCAGGGATACGAAGATGTCTGAGGAAGGCCAGAAAATCTGGCGCGCGGGTCTCGCTTCCAAGGGCTTGCCCGCTTGTGCCGGTTGCCACGGCCCGGCAGGGAAAGGCATGTCGGCTCAGTATCCGGCGCTGGCAGGGCAGTTCCCAGAATATATCGAGGCGCAATTGAAGGCTTTCCGCGATGGCACACGCGCCAATGATCCAGCGAAAATGATGCGGGACATCGCGATCAAAATGACCGATAAGGAAATAGAGGCCGTATCGGATTACACGGCCGGGCTGCGTTAAAGCCGCGTAGCGCCCTGGATGCAGGCGGGCGGCGGTTCGCCGCCGTCCTTTTTATGCCTCGTCCCGTCATCTCCGGCACAATAACGATGCAGCATTCCTCCCCTCGCGCTTCCCTCCTGGACGATTTCATCGAACTCTTAAGTTCGATGCGCTTTGCCATCAGCCTGCTCACCGTGCTGGCAATCGCTTCCGTCATCGGCACGGTAATCCTGCAAAACCAGCCGGTAAACGCTTACCTGAACCAGTTCGGGCAGTTCTGGGATCCGGTTTTTTCCCGGCTCGGCTTGTACTCGGTCTATAACTCCGGCTGGTTCGTCGCCATTCTCGCTTTTCTGGTGTTATCGACGACGCTTTGCGTCATCCGCCAGTTCACGCCGATGCTGCACGAGATTCGCGGTTTCCGCGAACGCGCGCGCGAGGTCTCCCTCCGAAACTTCGCCCATCGCGCAAGTCTTGAACCCGCTCTGCCGCCGGAGAAACGAAGCGACGCGGTGACTGCGTATCTTGCCAACGCGGGCTTTCGTTTCCGCGTCAATGAGCGCGAGGGCTCCACCCTCATCGCCGCCAAACGGGGCAGCCTCGGACGCATCGGCTACTTCCTCGCTCACGGAGCCATCGTCCTGATTTGCCTCGGCGGGCTGCTCGACAGCAATGTGCCGCTCTCCCTGCAAATACGCTTCCTCGGTAAAACCGCTACGTCCGGCAACCAGACCATTGCCAGCATCCCTGCCTCAGCCCGTCTCGCGCCGAGCACCTGGAGCTTTCGCGGCAACGTCTATATCCCTCAAGGCGCTATCGCCGGCAATGCCGTAATCAATGCCAATGACGGCGTCCTGCTTCAACCGTTGCCGTTTACGGTTGAACTCAAAAATTTTCATATCGAACACTATGAAACAGGCATGCCGAAACGCTATGCCAGCGATGTCGTCATTACCGACAATAAAAGCAAAGAGGTTTTTGAGCGCACACTCGAAGTCAACAAGCCGTTTGAACACCGTGGCGTCACCCTCTATCAGGCCGGTTTCGACGACGGTGGTTCAGTGTTGAGCCTTACCGTCCACAGCATGGCTGCCAACGCACATCCCCCTTCCTCGTTCAGTGCTGAAGTCGGCGCGCGTATCCCGCTCGGCCCAACCGGCCACGCCCTTGAAATTACCGAATTCCGTTCCGTCAACGTCGAAGACCTTTCCCCGCCAGACAATAAAGCCAAACGCACGGAAGCAGCTTTTTCCGGCAGCGGCACGCGCGCGGCATCCGGCGAAAACCTTCGCAATCTCGGCCCCAGCTACACCTACATACTGCGCGACCCCGCTGGACAGGCGCGCGAATTCAGCAATTACATGCAGCCCATTCAAATCAACGGGCTGTGGTATTTCATCAGCGGCATGCGAACGAGCCGGACGGAAGACGTTTCCTGGCTACGCATCCCGCTCGATGAGGACAAAAGCGCCGCCGCCTGGTTCGCGATTCATCAATCCTTTTTCGATCCCGCGCTCCAGGCCGAACTCATTGAACGCTACGTTTCGCACGGTTCCGGCAAGGACGAAAAAAACAGCTTGAAAATCGTTGCCGGGCACGTACTTTCCCTCTTCACCAAAGGAGGGTTTGATGCCATTAGCGACTTTACCGTGACGAATGTCCCGGAAGATAAACGCGATGAAGCGGACATCGTTTTCCTCCAAGCCATCCAGGGGCTCGTTTGGGAAGCCTGGATGATTGCACGCGAAGCCGCCGGAAAAAGCGCGCTGGAACTCAATGATATTCACGCCCCGTTCGTCCGCGATACCATTCATGCGCTCACCGTCAGCCTGCATTACGGCGCGCCGTTTTACCTCCAACTCACCAGCTTTGAGCAGCGCCATGCCACTATCCTGCAAGCCACGCGCTCGCCCGGAAAGCCGCTGGTTTATCTCGGCTCGCTCCTGCTGGTTCTCGGCGTATTTGCCATGCTCTACATCAGGGAACGCCGCCTGTTCGTTTTGCTCAAAAAAGACGAGGCGCTGGTAGCGATGTCCTCCGGCCGCAAGACCATCGACCTGGATGAGGCTTTCGCCCGCCACCGCGACGGACTTGCCGCCGCACTCGGAGCCAGTACCCTGCCATAAGACTGATCCCGGAGACTTTTTCATGGAACTGGCTTCTTCTTCACCCCCCCCCTGCCCCACGCCATCTGCCGCCCCCGCGAACTGGCTGGCGCGGCGTAACGTAGGCGACTGGCTCTTTGCCATCGCCGTTGTCTTCGGCTTGGGGATTGCCTACTCGCGCTACGGCCAACTCATGGATGGCTACGAGATTGCCATCCTCTTTCTCCATGCCCCCCTTCTCATCATTCTCGGCTGGGCATGGCAGCCATTCCGTCTGTTCGCGGCCGCTGTAGCCATACTGGCGCTGACCAGCGTCTGGCTCTACCAGGGCGAACTCGCGCGCGCCGAACAGACTTTCTTTCTCAAATACCTGATTTCGAGCCAGACCGCGATCACCTGGATGAGTGTTTTCTTCTTTACTGCCACCGGTGCGTACTGGCTTGGGCTTGCGTCGCGTTTCGATTTCGCCGGACGGTCCGGCAGCGCCATGACCTGGCTCGCGGCCGTCATGGGCACAACCGGGCTGTTCGTGCGCTGGTATGAGTCCTATCTGGTTCCGGACATTGGGCACATCCCCGTCAGTAACCTGTATGAAGTCTTCGTATTCTTCAGCCTCGTCACCGCCCTGCTCTATCTTTTTTACGAAGGCCGCTACAACACCCGCAAGCTCGGAGCCTTCGTGTTGCCCGTAATTTCCGCCGCCGTCATCTTCCTGCTCTGGTACTCGTTTACGCGCGATGCTTACCAGATACAGCCTCTCGTCCCCGCCCTCCAGTCTTACTGGATGAAGATTCACGTTCCCGCCAATTTCATCGGTTACGGCGGCTTCGCCATTGCCGCGACGGTCGGCATCGCCTACCTGCTCGTCTCCCGTGGCATGCTTACCGACCGTCTCCCCGAACCGCGCGTACTCGAAGATGTCATGTACAGGGCCATCGCGATCGGCTTCGCCTTCTTCACCATCGCCACCATTCTCGGCGCGCTCTGGGCGGCGGAAGCCTGGGGCAGCTACTGGCAGTGGGACCCGAAAGAAACCTGGGCGCTGATCGTCTGGATCAACTATGCGGCATGGCTGCACATGCGCCTGACCCGTAGCCTGCGCGGCGCGATACTGGCCTGGTGGGCTTTTGTCGGGTTGTTCGTCGTCACTTTTGCCTTTGTTGGCGTCAACATGTTCCTCTCCGGGCTGCATTCCTACGGCTCCCTCTGAACCCAGCAACCCGCCCGCAACATGAACCAGGACGAACTCAAGAAAGCCGCCGCCCTTGCGGCACTGGAAGAAATCAGGGCACTAGCGCCGGGAGCCATCATCGGCGTCGGCACAGGCTCCACCGTCAATCATTTCATCGACGCCCTGGCAGGCAGCGGCATCCTTCTCCGGGGCGCGGTACCCAGTTCGGAAGCCAGCGCGCAGCGGCTGGCCGCGCATGGCATCCCGCTCATAGCCCTTGATGAAATTGGAGCCGGGGCGCTCCCCGCCTACGTCGACGGCGCAGATGAAATCGACTCCGGTTTCAACATGATAAAAGGCGGCGGCGGCGCGTTAACGCGCGAGAAAATCGTCGCTTCCGTAGCGCATCGCTTTATCTGCATTTGCGACGCCAGCAAAAAAGTAGCCACCCTCGGGCGTTTTCCCCTGCCCGTCGAAGTCATCCCGATGGCGCGCAGCCAGGTTGCCCATGAAATCGCCCGCCTCACCGGCGGCATCCCCCGCTGGCGCGAAGGCTTCGTGACCGACAACGGCAATCACATCCTCGATGTTTCCGGCCTCACCATCACTGATCCGCGCGCCCTCGAATCCGACCTGAATCAAATCGCCGGGGTCGTCACCAACGGCCTTTTCGCCCGTCGTGGCGCAGACGTGTTGTTGCTGGCTACAGCGTCAGGCATCGAGCGGAGCGAGCGGGCAGGTTAAGCGTGTCACGCCAGAATGCCAACGTACCGACCACAATTTTCCGGTGCCCATTTATCATTTTTTGCGATCATCTAACGACGGAGGTTAGGGGCGGGTAGACAGCAAAACCAACAGACCGTTCCTAGACCGAACTGTTAAATTTTTGCGTTATTGAGCGCCAGCATGAACTGGTGAATGCTCTCTTGAGTTGCTCTGTTCCAAATTCTCTTAAGTCGCTCAAATGCAACCCAAATCTCACCGGAGCCCATCTTCGATGATGTAATGGTGTTGTGTTCAAAAACTATTGCTCTGGTCGAACGGTCAATTACCTTGTACACAGCTTCGACCGTAACTTTGTTGGAAAATCCGGTCGGATTAAAGTCAAATTTCTTTACATGAACCTCAATGCTTATTTTGCGTTTTGCATCATCTGCAAATATACCTGCCTTATCAACCGAAGTTTGTAGAGATTCTTTCCATAAATTTAGAAAATCAGGTGCTACCTTTACTTCGCCCGTTTGCTCGTTTTTTGGAGCCAGCATCACCGTTGTGCTCTTGAGTTCCGCATCGAATTGCTGCTTTGCTTGTGGAATATTTTCGGGCATCAAGTTAATTGGCTCATACTTTGGTGTCGCACATGCGCTAAGACATAAGCACAGAATCATTATGGGTTTTTTCATTTTTTTCTTACTCTCCATGTAAAAAATCTAACAAACTCCGGCGTAGCTGCGTCCGGGTTGATCGCAGGGCTAGGTGTTGGGCAAGAACCATAACCTCAACTTGCCTCGAAGAATCGGCTTGACAAACTACCACGGCAATTTACCACAGAACCGCGCCAGTCTGCGCCGCAAATCGACATTACCGCGCACGGTTATAGCAAGAACTCCGGCGCATCGGGCTTGGCAAGCGTGTCACGCCAGAATGCCAGCACACCGGCCACGATTTTCCGGCGCCCATTTATCATTTTTTGCGATCATCTGACGATCAAGGTAAGGCGCCACCGAAGGCGGTCCGGTCGAACCCGGCGCGGCACAGCCGCGTCCGGGTTGATTGTAGGGTTAGGACGCTTGGTGAAACCGGACACAAGCCCAGCCGAATGCACGATCCGCAGAGAATACCACCTCCGCCTGCCGGGGCGGGATGTGACCGCGAGGCCGAAGAGAGGTTAGGCCCCTATGCCCGTTTGATAAGACGCAGAATAAAAATGAGCAGTACTGCGCCGATAGTTGCCACAATGATGGCGCCGATCAAGCCCCCGCCTAAGGACACGCCGAGAGAGCTAAACAGAAACCCTCCAAGCAACGCACCAAGCACGCCGACCACGATGTCGCCGATGACACCGAACCCACCACCTTTCACGAGCTTCCCCGCAAGCCAACCTGCGACTAACCCAACCACGATGAACCAGATGATTTCCATAGTGCTCTCCTCTCCAAAAAGACTCGACTAGACGACGCTGCTTCGCGATAAGGGGCCTAACGCCTGAGTTAAGCCGCGCCGCGAAGCGGCTTAGGCTTGAATGAATTGTTAGCCACCACTCACTGCAAGTGCAGGCTTGCGCGCTTTCAGCTTGTGGTAAGCGAAAGTGCCTGAAACACCCTGCCAAAAGAAATAGCCGAAAACTAGCGCCATGGGTATGCCCGTGGGTTTTCCAGTCTCCGCCATGATGATGATCTTGGAGATTATGAAGTAGATGAGCATCAGCACAGCGCAGGTGCGGCTCTTCTTGTAGATGCCAAAGGCCAGGCCAAGAACCAACGCGACGTCAATAAGCTCCCATGCAGAGAAGCCGAGGACTTCTGTGCCAGACATGGCAATAAGTGTGACGATCAAGGTAATCCCCGCCGAGAAGAGTGCCGCCACCCAAGCTTGTTTGATCTTCTTGAGGATATCGTCCGGAATCTCGGGAATTCGATCCATAATTGGACTTGTTGGTGCGCTGTATGGATTTTCAGTTGTCATAATTCCTCCTGTGGAGGCTAACGTGAAATTGAGCGGACACCGTAGACGGTCGGCTTGAATACCATGTTAGACATCATCGCACAATCTCGCAGAACTGCAAATATCCTCCAACGACAACGTGCCTCGGTATCGGTTGACCCGTTCACCATCAGAACGAAGTCGGCTTCGAGATCGCTCCAACGGCCATTCAGCGGCAGATCCACCTCGATTGTCGCCATGATCGGGAGAGTCTCCGAGTAAGCGTAACGCCTAACAAGAGCCAAGGGTGTCGGGTTGCCGCCATGCGCGGAGCGCCAGTCAGTCACACGGAATTCGGAAACACCGGGATAAAGATCCGGCGCCCGATATGCCCCAATGTCACGGCGAGTACCGGCGGAGCCAGCACCCCAGGCCATGGCATATCCCAGTTGATCGAAGACACGCTCATAGTCCCCGGCTGCAAGAACATCCAACCACGAGCGCACGATGCTCAGGAGTTCGCCATCAGACGCGGATAGTGGAACGCGAACCATGTGATGTTTGACGGTTGGTTGTGTGTACAGCCTAACGAATAAGATAACCGGCGCGGCGTAGCCGCGTCCGGGCTGATTGAAGAGTTAGGTCTAAGATTCAGTAGCTTGATATGGCATTCAATTTATAATAATTTTTTGCTTTGAAAGAAAACTCAATGGTAATCATCTTCGCGCTGGTGCCGCACGGCACCGATAATTACCTGCTGATTTCCTTGTATCTCAAAGAGCGCTACATAGCCTGTGGTGCCAAAAGGAATGAGAAGTTCTCGCACAAAGGAGCTATCTCCAGCCTTGCGACAACTGAACGGACTATGTGCTAAGAACTCACATCCCTTCCTGATCGCCTGGATAGCCCGTTCAGGCAGATCCAAATTGCCTGTGTGACTATTTAACTCTCGCTCCAGTACGTAATCAAACAGGCGCTCCAAATCTTCCTCAGCTTCTGGGCTGAAAATGACCTCAAAAGTCATACCTGCTGACGCTTTCGAGTGGCCGCCAGTTTGGCTTCCAGCTTGGCGATCACTGTCTCAGCCGGAATGCCATCGCCAACTCGGGTGGTTCTTTCAATAGCGGCAAGGCCGCGACGAACGAACTCTGAATGGTTCTTGCGCCGAGCGATTTCATGGCGTAAAGCCGTCTCCACCAAGGCAGTCAGACTTTCCCCGTCTTGCAGGGATTGCTCAACCTCATGGCGAAATCCAGGGTCGATCCGAACGGGAGGGAGTGTGGCAGTTTTCATGCCTGACAGCGTATAGCAAACGTGATGCAAAGTCAAGCTGGATTGCGTCTCAGTTTAGTTCACTGCTCGGTTGTGCACAGCCTAACGAATAAGATAACCGGCGCGCTTTAGCGCGTCCGGGTTGATTGTCGGGTTAGGTAGTTGGTTTCAATGTAGGGTCATCAGCATTCACGCGCTTGTCTCTTCAGCCAACTTGATGTTACCACCGACATCCGGCAGGTTGCCTATGCTCCGCGTTCGAAGGACTATGCCCCTTACCGTGCGAACGAACGCCGCGTGCTCAGACTGTCCGTACCGGCTGAATATTGAGCAGGTGTACCGGTTGAATATTGACCAGGCACATTAGCCGCATGTCATTGCAGCGGCTGTGGATAAGTCTATCCTAAATTTCCCTTTTAAAGTGAGTTG
>Ga0082212_10001746_pt1 | contig 31978 bp, 23 predicted proteins | sample TergutNt197P3_FD_71548 | JGI IMG/M metagenome (GOLD analysis project Ga0082212, IMG submission 71548) | Neocapritermes taracua P3 segment gut microbial communities from Petit-Saut dam, French Guiana - Nt197 P3 | ecosystem: Host-associated > Arthropoda: Insects > Digestive system > Gut ...
GAAAAAGATGAAAATTGCTGTATTTTAGCAATTCATCTCAAAAAAGGAACCTTAAACATAAACCATTGGGAAAAATTATACCATATGGATTTTATGAATAAAACAATTATGGAGAATGGGGGAGTTTTTTAAGCGGTTACAAATGTTGATATAACATGGGCTGACTGCTCATTACGGAAATATCTTAACGGTGAATTTTATGATAAATTTACCGTTAAAGATAAATCAAAAATAATTCCGGTAACGTTCACGCAACGGCAGCTGACACCGTTTTCGCCTTGCGGCGTTGCGGCTTTGTTATATCAGCTTCCGTTCCACCGCTATGCGGATAAGACTGGCCAGATTTTCTGCGCCCAGTTTGGAATAGACATTATTGATTACCATTTTAACCGTATTGATGGAAAGGCCGCGGCTTGCGGCGATTTCCGTGCGCGAAAGGCCGTGGGAAAGATCAAAGAGGACTTCAGCTTCTCTCGTGGAAAGGGGTGAATTGTCTGCTATGCCGTTGATCCGCTTGTATTCGGCGGCAACATGTCCCTGATGTTTGGCATAAGAAGCGGCCTTACGGTTGATGTTTTCCAGCCAGGAACAGGGGATATCGCCCGATTCCTTCTGTGCGGCGGCTGTCAGGGTTCGCATATCTTTACCCAGTTCGATAAAGGGCATATAAAGGCCGTTGGGCAAGGCGGTATTGTACGACTCCAGCAAAACGGCAAAGGCTCTTTGTTTGTCTTTCATTTTATAACGCACACATGCTTCCATCGCCAGCATTTCTACCCGCCCGAACAGAAATGATTCCCGCGTTTTCATTCCCTCTATGTACGATAAAAGGGGAGGATAATCCCGTGTCATGTAACAGAAGCGGGCTTTTATCTGATTGGCAAAATTTTCTATAAAGCCGGTATGATCATAGGGCGAAAAATTTTCTTTAAGCCAGTCGGATATTTTTTCCGGCAGACCCAAAATATAGTAATACCATGAAAGGAAAATATCGTTATTGATAAAACGATTGGAGTATTCATTGTTATCCAACAGGGCTTTCATGTCCCTTATGGCGCGTTCAGCTTTTGGATAATCACCCTGCGAAACGGAGATCCGCAGTATATAGAAAAATGCCCGGTGTATAACATCAAATTGTTTGCTCTCTCTTGAACGATCCAGGGCACGGGTGATAAAGGATTCCGCAGTACGCATATCGCCCTGAAAAAATTTGAGTTCTCCGCGAGCCAGTTCCTCCGTTCCGGTTTTAAGACCGCCGAAACGGTGTGACAAATGAGCAATGGAGCGGCCTAACGCTTCGATGAATTCTTCAGGAGCGCCTTTCCGTGCAGAGCCGGCGCAATTAATCCATGGCCCAGGATTATTGTTGCCGAATTTTCCCGGATGAACCGGCTCTGAAATAACGTTGCAAAATTTTTCAATATACTGATCAAAATCATAGAGATCATTTGTTACGCACATTATGCCGCGTAAAAACGCCCAGCTATAGTAGAGGCTGCCCAATGTACGCTTTCTGAACGGATCATCTTCCGGCAGTTTTAAATATTTTGTCTCGTAATATTCTGCCAGTGTTATTGATTCCTGCCAAAGGCCCTGAAACATAAGAACGCGTAAATGCATTACGGCAAGGTCTTCTACAGTATCGAACGCCTGTGCCGGCGCCCGCTCGAAAATGGTTGCTGCATATTGCGCAATGTCTGATGGAATCTGGGCAGGCAGTTCACGGAGAACAGCAACAATTGACGGATAATCTCCTGTTTTTTCATAATATGACAACGCATCTACCTTAAACCCGTTTTTATTACACCAGAAAGCGGCTATCCTGTATGTTTCGTTTTTTTGCTCCTCTGAAAGAAACTCCTGTTTTGTGGTCAGGAATTCTAAAAACAAAGGGTGAATAATATATGCATTGATATAGTTATCGCGTTGCACATAGGCGCTTTGCTTTTCCATGCCGGCAACCAGGTTTTTATTTTTTTCCGCCAACAGAGAGATCAAATCAAGAGATAAATGGTCGATTAAGGAAAGGCGAATCAAAAAGTTTTGCAGATCTTCGGAAATTCCATCCCAAATTTCCGTTTCCATCAGGCGGAAGATGTTGGTTTTCATCGCATTGCGTAAATAGCCGCTGTAGCCCGGTGCTTTTTGATATGATCGCGCAACAATGTTAATAGCGAATGCCCAGCCCTTGGTATCTTGCATGATTTCGTGCTGATTCGCAGGCTCTGAAGAAATTCCAAGCTGGCGAAAATACTGGGCAAGTTCGCTTTCGGTAAAGCACAGATCGGTTTCGCTTATGTTAAACAGCATATCTCTGGATTCGAAGCCCGCTATATTAATGTGGGGGGTGGAGCGGGAAGCCAGAATTACCGAAGTTCCCGGCAGCAATTTATTGAAAACACATTCTTCCAAAAAGCGAAGTACAGAAGGTTCTTCAATAAAATGAAAATCATCCATAACGATAATACGCTGTTTCATTTCCAGATGCCCGCGCAGCAAGTGCAGATACTGAGCTATTTTATCTCTTGTGTCAGGGAAACTCAGATTGGAAACTGCTTTTGCCAGAGGCGGTTCAACCTGTGTCAGTGTATGGAAAAAAGTTTCCCAAAAACGCGCTCCGACGTTATCCCGTTCGGAAAGCTGGATCCATGCCGTCAACGCTTGATGTTTCTCCGTAAAATCATGAACTGCGCTTGTTTTTCCGTAACCCGCCCCGGCGCATACCACGATCACGGGGTATGTTACGGCTTTTGCAAATAAATCGTTCAGCCGGGGACGTTCAAAATGGAAAACGGTGCTGCTATTGGTTATGTTTTTTGTCATGATTTATTTTATCGTACTATGGAAAATATTAAAACATACCGTCCTTGAGGCATGACCAAGCCGGTCTGGGTAATTACTCTATCAACTGAAACTGCATAATACAGGCATTAATCACCTTTCCTCTGTCTTTTATGATGATATGAAATTGATATGTTCCCAACGCATCTTTTTCATTAAAACTTATTGTTGCGAATTCCTGCGCCCGGTAAGCCCCCACAGCATACAGCGGTGAACGCACTGTTTTTAAATCATGATATTCCCCGGAGGCAAATTTTCCGTCAGGCTTTTGTAGTTTTACACTGTAGGTTATATCAATATTTTCTCTGCCAAAGGTCCCAAACGTAAGGAACGGTGTAATCTTTTCACTTCGTTTAAATTGTGAAATATGGGGCAGTCCGTAATCGGCAATCTTCATGGATTCCAAAGCCCATTCCAGATCCTTTACAAGGATGATAGTAAAACGAAAATCATCGTCAAGAAATGCAATTGCCCCCTGGTCCGAAAAATTACCGCTTGTTTGGGCGGTCGTAAACTCATCAACAGACTGGGTATTAGCACAGCCCGTTATAATTACAATTATAATAAGAAGAAAAAATGCAACTTTCACGTACAACTCCTTATATCAAATATAATACAATTATGCCGGAAAATTCAAATTCAGGATGACTGTATGAATATTTTCAATTTCTGCCGTTGCCTCCGCTTGACAAGTCCCGAATAATGACTATACAATTAAGTATAGACATGAACAACGGTGTTTATATGAAGAGAGGTTTTACTATGCCCATTACAAAAAAGAGATTAGTGGAAATTGAGGCTCACAAAAATACGGATTTTTCTGACAGCCCAATTTTGACGGAAGAGCAGATGAAGGAGTTCAAACCATCACATCTGCGGAATATGGCTAATTACAAACCCATTAAGAAGACAGTTAATGTCCGCCTTGATGCTGATGTCATTGAATGGCTACAGATTGAAGGAAGGGGCTACCAGACACGCATGAATGCCATTTTGCGGAAGGCTATGCTGCATTCGGGGTCTTAAAGAAACCTATTGTGCGTTATATGAAATGCTAAAAAGAGGTGTTATCATGGGACAGTTAAACGGTAACCATTCCACGAAGAAACAAGGTTTGCAGCGAAAAAAACCGCTTCCAATCGGAGGACTGATAATAGTTTTTGTTGCAATACTTTCAGGGCTGTCCCTTTTTAACCTGGACAAAGCTTTAACTCTTGAGATTATGTATGTCAAGGATGGGTTTGACAACAACATAAGAATCGCAGTTGAAACACTTGTCAGTTCAATGGAAATTAACCGCCAAATGTATTTGGACGGATATGTTTCAGAAGAAACCTCCATAGAAATCGCCAAAAAACTGGTGCGTGATACACGGTACAACAGCGCTCCCGACAAAAAAGACGATGGTTATTTTTTTGCTGACACAGCCGAAGGGTTCTGTGTAGCCCACTACAACCCCGTAAACGAAGGTGTTATGCGATGGGACTTGCAGGATCAGGAAGGCACATACCTGATTCGAAATTTTATAATGAAAGGAGATGAAGGCGGCGGCTATTCCGAATTTTATTTTGGAAAAATGGGAGATGAAACAGGTTCGTATTTAAAAAGGGGCTACACCCTGAAATACGAGCCTTACGGATGGTATATCACCACGGGCAATTATTATGAGGACATTGATGAAATAATTGCAGAGATCGAGCAAATACGGCGCGCAGACTTTGTTATAACGATACTGGTAAGCCTGATTATTTCTATCGTGGGGCTTATGCTGATGCGTGAACAAAAAAAGATGGAGAAAAAAAACGCGCATCACAGCGAGTTAATTGAAATTACCAACAAAGTTGCGTTTGCGCTGCTCGCTCCGGTAAGTGAAGATAAATTCGAGAAATCACTGATAGAGTGCATGGAGTTGATAGGATGTCAAATGGACGCAGATCGTGTTCAAATCTGGCAGAATGAAATGGTTGACGGCATCCTCCATTATGCCCTTAAATATGATTGGTCTCCCAACAACGAACTTAACAACAACATCATTCCGATAGGAACAAGGCTCCAATACAGCACCGCATGGAAGGAGTTGTTTCTGAGCGGCGGTACAATAAACGGGCCTGTCTCGGAATTGCAGCAGGAAGACCGGGAAGCTATGGAATCCATAGGCCTGAAATCTACACTCACGATCCCATTGTATTCGCACGGTGAGTTTTGGGGAATAACCTGTATTGACGATTGTGAGCGGGAACGTGTTTTTTCGGATGATGATGTAAACATGCTTTCTTCAGCAGGGTTGATGCTGGTGAATTCCATTACACGCCATGAACAGTCAATTCAGCTTGGCAGGATGAATGAGCAGCTAACCGATGCGCTTGAACGTGCTACGGTGGCGAGTAAGGCGAAAGGTGACTTTTTAGCCAACATGAGCCATGAAATAAGAACGCCAATGAACGCTATTATCGGTATGACGGCAATCGGTATAAAAGCAGGCAGCATGGATCAGAAGGATTATGCCCTGGGTAAGATAGAAGGTGCATCCATCCACTTATTGGGGGTTATCAATGACGTGCTTGACGTTTCAAAAATAGAATCCGGAAAATTTGAGCTTTCGTCGTCTGAATTTGATTTCGAGAAAATGCTGGTTCGCGTAATAAATGTAATCACAATGCGGGTAGATGAAAAAAAACAGCAGTTTACTGTATATGTTGACAGAAATATCCCCCAAATCATGTTCGGTGATGAACAGCATCTCGCACAGGTCATAACAAACCTGATGGGAAATGCAATAAAATTCACGCCGGAGGAAGGGCAGATCAAACTTCAGACATATTATATGGGAGAGGCTGATGGTGTTTGCGAAATAAAAATCTCAATAACGGATTCGGGAATAGGTATAAGCCCTGAACAGCAGAAGAAACTATTCACGCCTTTCCAGCAAGCCGAAAGCAGCACAACGCGTAAGTTCGGAGGGACAGGACTCGGGCTTGCGATTTCAAAAAAAATTGTTGAGATGATGGACGGTACTGTATGGGTGGAATCAGAGCTTGGCATGGGTGCCGTCTTTACATTTATCGTGAAAACACGGCGTTGTGAGCAGAAAACAGTTACGCAACATATTGACTGGAAAAATATACGGATATTGGCCGTAGACGATGACCCGAATATTTTAAAAGATTTTAAGGGAATTATTGATAAATTCGGCGGCCATTGCGATACTGCTGAAAGCGGCGCAGAGGCAATTGCGTTAATAGAACAAGGAGGTAACTACAATCTTTATTTCGTGGACTGGAGTATGCCTGACATGGACGGTATCGGACTGACAATGGAACTGAAAAAAAGAATGACCCATTCCGGTGATCCCTTTGTAGTTATGGCATCGGCTGTCGATTACAGCGTGATCGCAGACAAGGCAAAGGAAGCCGGCGTGGATGTATTTCTGCAGAAACCCCTGTTTCCGTCTAATATATCGGATGCAGTATGCAAATACCTGGGGCATACGCATCAGAAAAGCGAAGAATCAACTGACGGCATGGAAGGAATTTATAAAGGACGCCATATCCTTCTTGCCGAAGATGTGGAAATTAACCGTGAAATTGTAGCGGCGCTTTTGGCACCAACATGTCTGGATATAGACTGTGCAGTTAACGGCGAGGAAGCTGTCAGGATGTTCATTGAATCACATCAAAAATATGATGCCATTTTTATGGACATGCAAATGCCTGAAATGGACGGACTTGAAGCGACGCGCAGAATCAGATCACATGATGTTCCCAATGCGAAAGATATTCCGATTATTGCAATGACCGCCAATGTATTCCGGGAAGACATTCAGATGTGTTTAGCCGCCGGGATGAATGACCATATCGGAAAGCCTTTGGATTTGGCTGAAGTTATAGGAATGTTGCAAAGGTATTTACAATAAAACTATCTCTTTGTCCTGTATTGGACTACCGAAGCGCTGAAACCCATTGCGTATTATCTGGAATTAATAAAACATTCCCGAATTTATTCTTGTAAGTATTTTGGGTGATTGTAGACTATTGAGACTTACTGAAGGTTTTCTGGTTCTCCAATTCTCTATGTCGTTTTAGCTTCTTGTAAAACTAAAAAAATTATTCGCCCACCCATCATATTCTATGAAGTTTACCTTTCTTCAAAAAATTTTATCAACGCTTTAAATAATCCGCAAGTTACTAAATGTTTAGTATCAATAGCAATCATTATCATTACTTTAATAATATCATCAGTAATATTGTTATCGATAATATCTAATTTTTTTAACGCACATTTGAAAATTTCAACGAAATCATCACGATTTGAATAATCTCTAACATCATTATCTGACAACTCATCAGAAATATTGGAGATTCTCCTTAAAAAATAGCCATAAGGAAGAACAATAGAGTTACTATTATGAATCGCCGTGAGATATTTTGTCTTATTAAATTCCAAGGATTTGTTTTTGCACTCAATATATCTATCAAAGGCCAGTTTGCGTATTGATATATTCATCCTTTTTTCGAATATCCGTATAGATGAACTAAGCATTAACACTTCATTGATAAATGAAAACAAATTATTCCTTATTCTATGAGAAAATCCTGTATCATTTATTTTTGCCATAACATCATCATTATAGGCATACATCTCTAAACATGAATAATCGGTTATTAATACATTATCCATAAGTGGGAGTCCTCTTGTAAAACACAAAATATCACGATCAATAATGCCTTTATATTTTCCAAGACATTTGCTGGCATTTAAACAGCTTATCAGAAAAAGTATTCTATCTCTGTTGTTATTTTCATATCCATTTATAAATAATTCGTCAGATGGAATAAAAATATTTTCAATTGTGTAAATATCCGATTTGACAATACCTATCTGATTTAAATGCCATTCCAGAAAATACTTATCTGATTTCCCTTCAACATACAAATCTTTAACATTTTTTTCAAGTCGGTATAATATTATAATATCTTCAATTGTTCTTCTATATTCAGTTGGAACATTCATTTTTACTACCGAGCTGATGAATGTTATCCTGATATTTATTTAGCATTTCAATTGAATGAGTAGCAATAAACAATTGTGTATTTTTCTTATCAATAATATCAAGTATAGAACTGATAAATTTACGCTGCCATTTTACATTTAAAGAAATTTCTGGTTCATCTATTATTATCAATTGAGAATTACTCCAAGACATAATTACGTTACAAAATATTAATAATAATTGCCTTTCTCCGGATGATAATTTTTGAGGGTCAAGCTTGTTATCATGCGAATCGATAATAATACCATCTTCAACATTCACGATTAATTTCTTTTCCGAAAAAAGGTGGTTTATATTTTCTTCGAATTTCGATAATAATAATTGCAATTCTTCAAGTGATTCTAATCTCAGGTTTATTGATTCCAAATATGGATTCAGAACAGTTGCTATCTTTTTAACGGCATTATCGTCATTTGCTTCTTTGAGTATTTCTATAATATCCCTTTTTATAAAATCTTCAGAAAGGCCATATTTTTTATATTCATTATTTTTTAATTCCATGTCGGAAATACGGTTTAAAATATTCTCTTTTTTAAAAAGGTCGTCAGCTGTTTTTTTGTCTTGGATAACACCTTCAATTATCTCATTGTAAAGGTCATTAATATTGCGATAGCCAACATTTGTTCTTTTTATGATTTCTTGTCTTAACCATTGCTGAAATTGCTTTAATGATTTGGTTAAGGATATTTTATTGTCTTTCTTTATTCTTCTTCTGATCCTAGAATCTTGAATTATTATTTTTTCTTCATTATCAGTGTCATCTTCATCAGTTCGTCTATTTGCAGGTAAATAAAAAATGTTGAAATTTAGTTTTTCCATCAATTGGCAATATTTTTTGTATTCTTCCTCTCTCAAAATATCTTTGTAGTCTGGATGGTTATTCGGAAACCATTTCCAATTAACAACAATTTCATCAGCCTCTTTTATTATTATGATATAAGGACCTGACCTTGCCTTTTCTCTTTCTATTATTAATTCAATTTTTTTTGAAAGACTGATAAATATTGATTTAAAAACTATATTTCCAATAGCTGTACGGTGTCCTTTTGTAGGCTCAGGAGAAAATATATGGGAAATCAAATTCAAGACCGTTGTCTTTCCTGAACCATTATCTCCATAAAGAACAACCAAATTATCATCTTGTGATATGTCAATTTTGACTTCTTTATATCCGAACAATTCAGATATGCCGATACTTAGTATCTTAACATTTTGTTTCTCTTCTCTCACAAAAACTCCATGTCGTTATTATTTGGATGACTATAACACATCACAATACTCATTGCAAGTATACAGAATGGTTATTTCAAGATTTCTATAAAATTAAGAATTTAATGGGTTTTCCATTAACAGGAACGGAAAACGTCTAGTCAATACAAGTCCTTATCTATAGGCATTTGTTCAATATCACTCTTCATAATCCTAATAACCTTTTCACCCAATTCGGCAATCAGAGAACTTTAGTCAACTAACCTGTACCCTCGTTCACTCCTCCACTCAGCCGCCCGTATCCGTTCAAAACTTTTGTCCGATACTGCCCCGGACTCCCGTAAAGATTGGAGTTTATGCCAATACTCGTCCGAAAAAGAATGGTGGTACTGCTCCTGCCAGTGTTTCTTCTCCTTTTTTAGGAGTGATATTGTAAGATGTATCAAGAAAAACTACCGCCCGAATTTAAGGATTGACTGATACACTTCTAAAAAGAGTGACTGCAATTTCTCGTAAACTGCCGAATTAAAGAGATCATAGATCGTCAAATCCTTGTGAAACTTAACTTTTATACCTCATCGCTGCATCCTGAATGGGGATCAGTACAGTTCCGGAAATGCCGCTTTGAAACCTTCGAAGACATTTTCAATTTCGGTAAAACCACTTGCAGCATCATCTGCATTTTTAGGTAATCTTGCGCCAATGACTACTTCTTCACCGTCTTGAACCTTAATTTTTGCAGGGCTAAACCCCTTCGGCTTCCAAATGTTGTCCGGTATCAGGTCTTTATTCAGTGAAACAAGGTACAATTCGCAATAATCCGGGGTAATATGAATATCAGAGATGGCTTTTGATTTTGAAAACGCTGAAACTGTTTTTACCTGAACAAGAACAATTCCATTGGAAGCCGACCCAAGCGAATATTTTATGTCCCACCCCTTTTGTGCAGCATGACCGAACTCCAAATCAGGGTGTCCCTTCCGTTTTAAATACTCAAATAAAAAGGCTTCTCCGATTATTCCGGTCTTTTGGTCTCCGGTTTCGGGAACAAAATCAAAATCCGGGGCTTTTTGAATTTCTTCAAAATCTCTGTATGCTTCTGAGTATTTCTTAACCACTTCAAGAAATCTGTTGAAGTTTCCCATAATTTCTCCATATTGGTCATATTGAAAAAGTGAAAGTAAGAAACGTGACTTTCAATCATGAATCATTGAGCCTTTTTTCGCTTGCGGTCAATATCATTGGCCTTGCGCAATAATTCGATTGTACCCAGGATCACATCTTGAAGATGCGGGGGTAAATCATTAAACAATGATAAAATACGGATGGACTTTTCATTGGCCTTTTTTTCAACAAACATGGTTCCTTTTCCATAGCGTAACCAATCTTCCTTAACTCCAAATTCGGAGATAATAAGCTTGATTATTCGATCGTTCACTCTGCGGCATTTTGCTTCGATTCCGCCGATATAACCAGGGCTTAAAGAAAGAAGTTGAGAAAAATCACGCTGATTCAAACCGAGTTTTTCTCTTAACTCTTTGATCCGCTGGTTTACGAACTCATCCATATATTCAAGTTTACTTCGTTTTTTGGCTATTTTGCAAGCATTATTTGGCTATCTTTTATAGTAACTTATGATTGACTTGTTTTTTCTAAGAAGTTATAATATGACTACTATGAAAGCAAATGAAGAGCAAATGGTTGAAAACACGAAACAATCAATACTGTTGACCCTTTTTAACAAATTAGATGATCACGATAAGGACACTGTCATTCAGCTATCGGAATCACTTGTCGTAAAATATAAAAACAGTATTAACAATAAGGAGAATAAGGTATGAGAACTTGGAAACAAACAATCAAACTTGAGGGATTTATCGCTATGGTAGTGGTAATCGGATTTTCAATGATGTCTTGTGCCTCTGCTCCAAAACCTGGGAAGGAAGTTAGGTCAGGAGTTTTTTTGGGGAAGTCTCTGCTAATGGCAATTCAATAACAATTACCAATTATACAGGATCAAGTACAGACATACAAATTCCTTCAGAAATGCGAGGACTGCCTGTTACTGCAATAAAAAATAACGCATTTAAAGCAGGCTCACGTCGCCTATATTCACACGGACGCTTTTATGACCAACCTAAACTTACTAGCGTTACCATTCCCGACAGTGTTACTACAATCGGCGAGGCGGCATTTAGTAATAACCAGCTAACAAGTGTAACCATTCCCAACAGTGTTACTTCCATTGGTGATGAAGCATTTGCAAATAATCAACTGACCAGCGTTACCATTGGAAACGACGTTACCACCATCGGCAAACAAGCATTTGCTAAAAATCGACTGAGCAGTGTAACTATTCCCGATAGTGTTACCTCTATCGGATATCAGGCATTTGTGAATAATCAACTTACCAGCGTTACCATTCCCGACAGTGTCACTCTTGAAAATAGCGTATTTGCTGGAAACAGTGAACTTGCTAATCCCCCACTGTCGCAGTATGAAAAAGAAGAAGCCCGAAAGAAAGTCGAACAGGAACAGGCAAGACAGGCTGAACAGACAAGGTTGGCTGAACTGTATCGACAAGCCGGAAACTCTTTAGGAAACCTGCGAAACACAGCTTGGAGTTACAGTTGGAATTTAAATCGTGGACATGTTTGGAGTGAAAGGCTCGATTTCGGAGCTGGAAACTTTAATCATCAAATACCTAATGCTTTCTCTGGCGGAACCATAACAAAAACTGGAACTTTTCGCGTAAGCGGTGATACTGTTATATTTTTACAAGAAGGAGAATACAGCACTGGAACTATTATTGGTAATACAATAACAATAACTGGTGGTCAAATGGGTGGCCTATTTGGAGGTAGTGCCATTTTTAACCGAACTCAATGAGTCTTTGCGTAACATGAGTTAATAACTATAAATAAAGATATTTCCTGGTGATACTTTCCAAGTAGATAAACCACGTCCTTTCTCTAAGCTTTCTTTTTGTCGCTCTAGTGTTTCTTCAACATCTGGTTTCATTTTTTCTGCTATTTTATTTAGTAATTGCGAAACCTCCTTATTTATCAAATTCTTTAAGCTGTCGTCTCCGAATTCAACAATGCCATCAAATATGCTGCGCATATTTAAATTAAGCCCTGGTGGATTAGTTATTCTTATTTGTGGCGGAGGATATTTTCTTTCTTTGGTAAATAATTCATACATTAATTCGTAAGGCTTCTGCAATTTTTTATTCACATGTATACTTGGGATAACACCTAAAATGGATATTCTGGCGATACTATTTGAGTCATTTTGAACCATAAGCAAGATTAAAAATGATCCTGAAAAACAATATTCCAATTTCCCATCCATTTGATAAAATTTAAATCTTGTCATATCTACATTATACGGGTATACATCCATGGAAAACACATCCGAGCTTTCAATTTTGTTCATTAATTCTTTTATTTCCAGCGTCTGGGAAAAATAGTTGTCTATTATTTTCCATATATCACCGTGGATTTTTTCTCTTTTTTTTCTTTTTTCTTCTTTGCTTCTGTACAAATCATCATTTTTTTTAATCTTATCTTGTATTGACAAAGAATTTGTTTTTATTTCATTAAAATAGTTTTTTGGATCATCTTGCGTTATTAAACAATTTGTAAGTATGGTTTTTATTTTAGCAATTGGCGCCACTTCTAAGCGCTTCCTCCAGTTTTTACTCAACATGCTCCTAGTTATTTGTATTAGTTCTGGGTTGTATTCTGATGTTATTATTGACGGCGTTTCTTCATTAATAGCAAATACAAGTCTAGTGAAAAGTTCAATCCCATTAAAAAGTTCTTTTTTCATAATCAAATCATGTAAAACTGCACCAATTTGGTAGATATTAAGCGCTCGCCATCCATTCAGACTATTTTCTTCTGTCCGCATTAAAAATTCTGGTGATGCATATCGTAATGTCCCGATGAATTGCATATTTTCAACATCGGTTTTTGTATCAACTCCCACAGGTTTTAATACTCCTAAGTCCATAAGGGTTATTTCACCATCATTTGCTACCATAATATTTTCTGGCTTTATGTCTCTATGTACTAAAGGAGGATTATTTTCGAATAATTTTTCAGTAGTATCTATAAGTATTTTGGCTACTTCTACAATAAAACATAAATTAATAATATTCTCGGCAATAAACTTTTTTAAATTTTTCCCTTCCTTATACTCCATAACCAAATAAAAATATTCATTACTATTTATATTCGTTTTTCCGCCGTCCAGTATCTTTACTAAGTTGTTAATTTTATGATCTTTGAGGCTTAATTCTAACTCTAATCTGTCTTGTTGGATTTCACTCCCATATTTTTCAATCAGTTCAGTGTCGAATATCTTTATTGCGTAATATTGACCATCTTTGATACCTCTGTAAACCCCGGCGGATTTTCCATTGTCAATAAATTTATCTATGCAAATGTCTTTTATCTTTTCGCCATTTATTTGTTCAAATAATTGTCCTGCTTTAAATCTGTCCATTTTACTACCTTTTAAATATTATAAATAAAAAAATTCTAATTTCTGGTAAAGGAGAAGTCTCCTCTTGTACTTAAATACCAATGGTTTCAGTTTGTTTCATTTCATTGCCTTGTTCCTTTCGCAAATGTGAAGGCTTCATCTGTACCAGTTGCTCATCAGTCAATTCTGGAGCATCTGAAAAATCGGTGACTTTGAATTCCTTAATTTCCGCTAATCTCTTATCGGTAATTTTCTTCATGAATAGGGTTCCTCGGAAGGCAGTCATGTACTCAGACGATACAGCGCATATTGATTAAGTGACACACCTTCTTTCTCAGCTTCCATGGCAAGACGGGCATGAAGGGTTTTAGGAATTCGAAGAACAAATTTACCGCTATATTGGCTTTCGTCAATGGGCTTTGGAACTGGAAAATGGTTTTCCAGTTTTGTCTCGATCCAGCCTTCTATTGCTCCCTGGATATTTTTAAAGGCTTCCTCATAGGTATCGCCATGGCTCATGCAGCCGTCAAACTCCTGAACTGTAGCGAAATAATAAGAACCACTCTCGTCATTAATGTGTTGAATAATAATGTGATACGGAAGTTCCAGATATTCTTTTGCTTTCATTTTCCCTCCTAAGTCCCTCTCCTTACTACTTAGTTTCGCCAATGCGATCAAGTATTTCTACAATGTACGCTTTTTTAAGCGGATTTCTATCAACGATAGTAATTACATCACCGCTTTCATTTATGTAATGGCAATGCGAGCCGTTCTGTCGGGCAAAACGGTAACCCTTCACATTTAAAACCCTACCAGCTTCTTCAGGACTAATCCCATTAGGCTGGTTTTTCATTTTGCGAATAAGCTTTTCAATGCTTGCCATATATACATAGTACCATATTTGATACTATCAGTCAAGTGGTCGCATTGCCTCATAATTAATCTAGCCGAAAAGGGTGTGTGCCTTAAAACTAAAAAAGCCCTTTTCGGGGCTTTTCAAGGCTTTCTCATTGTTAGCAGGGAGAGGACTCGAACCTCTGACCTCCGGGTTATGAGCCCGACGAGCTGCCAACTGCTCTACCCTGCGTTGTTACTATTAATATACTTTTTTTACATAACATCGTCAACAATGGAACAAGTTCCTGCTATGTAAAAAAGTCCGGAGAGAGAGGGATTTGCCTTCCACTCCTCAACTTCCTGTTTCGGAGTTCCAGGCCGGGGTTTTACCCTTTCGGCGCCGTCCATGGCGCCTCTTCTTCTCCGGGCACTAGAAGTTATTAAAAATAATAACTTTTTCCAGCCCTACGCCATGTTACATCACCTTAAACACATGCTCAACGTTTCGCATGCTGTTTTTGGGCGTGGTCAGCGGGTAAAACCCTTCAAATCCCTCATTCCTTACCAGTATTTTATTTCACATACAATGGAACAAGTTCACGCTATGCAAAAAAATCCGGAGAGAGAGGGATTTGAACCCTCGGTACCCTTCCGGGTACATACGACTTCCAATCGTACACCTTCGGCCGCTCGGTCATCTCTCCAAAAAACTCTATAAATTACCAATTAATCAGCTATATGCTGATTTACGGAGCCGGCCCTTCGTCATTGTCCATAAGTGATACAATTATCGGGCCTATGCCGTGTTATTTCCTCCCATTAACCCGCTCGATGTCTCGCGGGCTGTTATTTGGCCGGCCCTTCGTCATCGTCCACAAGTGGTACAATTATCGGGCCTACGCCACGATACATCACCCACCGACCCGCTCAATGTTTCGCGGGCTATTGTTTGGCGGGGAGGATTCGAGGCCATAGGGTTCGAATCCCCCATCTTTTCGGCAATATTTAAAATACCTGCACCAAAAAGATTCTTCTGCCAATAAATACCAATCACGGAGCAGGGGGGATTCGAACCCCCGGTACCCTTTAGGGGCACAACTCCTTAGCAGGGAGCCACCTTCGGCCTCTCGGTCACCGCTCCAAAGAAATCACAATCCTGAACAGTAATTTTACCATGAATCAAGGACAAAAATAACCCTCTGAATCCCCCATGTATTCTCAGTGTGGAGTTTTACAATGCAAAACTCCTGGAGTAAAAAATCCTTTGGATTTTTTACTCCAACGGAGCAGGGGGGATTCGAACCCCCGGAACCCTTACGAGCTCAACGGTTTTCGAAACCGTCTCCTTCAACCACTCGGACACCGCTCCAATAAATGTAACACGAGCAGGTGCAAGATGCAGTTACCTCATCCGACATTTGTAGACAGCTTTTAGGCTGTCGTACGCACCTATTCCAACAATAGCAGCCCGTTAAGGGCTGTTTCCAAGTCAAAACTTCAGAAAGTTTTTTCTGGCAAAAAATGCCAATAACGGAGCAGGGGGGATTCGAACCCCCGGAACTTTGCAGTTCAACGGTTTTCAAGACCGCCTCCTTCAACCGCTCGGACACCGCTCCAGGAAAGGCGACCGCAAGGTCGTCTAATCAATAAATGTAACACGAGCAGGCGCAGAATACATCTAACTCAATACAAGAGAAAAAACCGCCCTATTGGGCGGCTTTTAATACTCCCCATAAGAAAGTACCAGAATGTATCACGCCATATATAGTGCTATTATCTCGCAAAATGATTAGTTAGAACACTAATGAATAATAGTATATCATGATGAATCAGAAAGAACAAGTGGAGTTCCGGTAACAATTCCAATAACATGTTCTAAAGAAAATCCAGATTTACTCCCTCGACTTGTCCCGTACCCACCTTTGGATAACGGAATCCAGAAGCTTCACGTTGAAAGGCTTGGGTAAAAATGCGTTAAAGCCCTTGTCCAAGAACATCTGTTCGTTCCCGGCAACGGCATTGGCGGTCAAAGCAATCACCGGTACGTTTTCTGCGTATTTCGTGCCCAGAGCGCGGATCTGCGCTGTCGCTTCCACGCCGTCCATCCCCGGCATCATGTGATCCATAAATACAGCATCGTAAACAGGCTCCCCGGCGGAGATGCGGTCAATGGCATCCTGTCCGCTTGTTACGCAGTCTACCTGCATCTTGTACTTGCGTAACATTCCGGCGGCCACATCAAGGTTGGTGGGCAAATCGTCTACCAGCAGAACTTTCGCGTAGCTTAGATTTGGGCGTACCAGTTTTTCGTGTATCAGTTTCTTGTTGTCCGAATAGCGGAAGCTGCGCAGATTTTCCACAGTTGCTTTGCCTATAGGTGTTTCGGTGACAAACCCCTGACGAATACGCACACGGAAGGTAGTTCCCTTTCCGTATTCGCTTTCCACCGTTATTTCCCCGTCCATCAGCTCCACCAGCTTTTTGGTAATACTTAAACCCAGACCGGTTCCCTCAATTACACGATTGGCGCGGGTGTCTACCTGATTGTAGTCGGTAAAGAGTTTTGCCAAATCCTCCTCGCGTATACCAATGCCTGTGTCTTTGATGTAAAAATCAATCCATATGTCGCCGCTTCCGCCTGGAAGCGATTCTTCGCGATGGGAATCAATGCCCCATGTAATAGTTCCCTTTTGCGTGTACTTAAAGGCGTTGCTTAAAAGATTATTCAGTATCTGTTTTATGCGCAGATCATCGCCGAAAAGGGTACACGGCAGGTTCTCGTTAATTTCCAGCTCGAATGTGATGGGTTTTTCCTCAATGCGAATCATGTTGAGTGTGATGACATCGTTTATATTGCTTGCCACATCGTATTGCACCGGCTTCAATTCCAGCTTGTCTGCCTCGATCTTGGAGATATCCAGCACATCGTTGATAAGCTCCATTAAGGTATTGCCTGCCGTATTTATTTTTCTCAGATCTTCTTTTGTTTTTCCGGGAATGTCACTTTCTTCCAGCATCAGATCGGTAAGCCCAACGATCACATTCATGGGTGTGCGCATTTCGTGGCTCATGTTGGCAATAAAACGGCTCTTTGCCGCAGAAGCGCTCCTGGCTTCTTCCTCCATTGCTTTGCGCCGGGTGATATCCCGCGACATACCCACCAGCCCGGTCACTTTGCCGTCTTGTATGATTGGTGTCTTGATTGTTTCAAAAAGTTCCTGCTTTCCATCGGAAGCAGTCAGGTATTCTTCGACAATTACCGTCTGTTTTTCTTTGAACACTTTCTGATCCCAATTGGTATGCTGTGCCATCATATCGGGATCCCATCCCAAAGCGTCCATATCACTCCTTCCGATTAAATCCGCTTTGGGGGTATCGAAAAAATCTTCTGTCGCTTTATTGCATTCTATAGTACACGAGTTCAAATCCTTGCAAAATATTAAATCAGGTGTGGCATCAAGTATCGCCGTAAGAGTTGATGTCTTGTCCTTTACCAGCTTTTCCAGCCGTTTTCCCTCGCTGCGATTTCTGAAAAACATGATCAGTATCAGGACAAGTATGACGAAAGCAAGGGCGGTGGCGCCAATCAACCACGGCCGCTGCGCTTCCGCCACCTTGGCACGGTAATCGTAGGTTCTGCGCATCCACCGTTCCGAGATTCCTTTTGTGTCAATTATCTTGAGCGCTTTATCAATAACGGAACACAAAATGGCTTCGTCTCTGTTAAAACCAAATATGGTTTCTATGGGCTGGTCAAACACCAGGTTTGCCTTATAGCCGGGGAGTTCCTGGTAATGAGTCAGGAGCAAAAGTCTTCTCTGGGTAGCCATTACCATATCAACTTCGCCGCGCTGAAGGGCGTTAATCGCCTCTTCTATACTCTCATACTCTGCGGCGCCAGGATGGTTTGGAAACCACTGTTTGAACATGGCTGCATAGGCGGTATCACGGGCCAGACCTACCCTGACATTCAGAATTTCATGCATCATGATTTCACGGAAATCCGATCTGGAAATAAGCGCATAATAATCCGGCTGCGTGGCTGTATCCGGCCAGATAAAAAGACCTTCCCGCTCTTTTGTCCGGATTAGGGACGCAACAAAAGCCGCTTCTCCGCCGATTAGTTTTTCCTGTACAACAGGCCAGTCAGCTTTTTCGTCATTGGCAATTCTGAAAGACAGTCCGGTCAGCGCTGTGATTTCGTCTAACAAATCAAAAAAGATTCCCTGCCATTCGTTTTCGCGCGAGTTGTAGAAGCAGACAGGGTAATTGTCAAAGTTCGCTCCCACCGGGATAACAGGATGGCTGCTGATGTAAGCTCTCTCTTCGCCGGTTAGATGGGTGAACAGCTTATGTTTCATATAATCCCGGTAGCCCTGATTATACAGATTATTCAGATAGGGTGTGATGCCGTTTTGCTGCGCCTTTGTCACAACCGAAACAAGCGGCGCCAGCTCCGGATTCGCCGCCGCAAACGAGACTTCATTGAAAATCAACGGGAAAAAGTCTTCGGCAGCCACATCAAAGTATTTATCAAAGACTGATTCCGATACGCTGACGCAAATATACGCATCTGCTTCCCCGTCCTTTAGCATACGATAGATGGCGTCATAATCGTTGGAGAACAGCGCCTCGTATGTTCCGCTCTCAAGCGCTGCAATAACATCGCGGCCTACGGCGGCGCCTCCTTCAAAGACATAACGCACCGGGCGTGACACGGCAATCTGGGCGAGAGACGGACTGTTTCTTATTCGCATGGCTTTTACAGGATGCACAACAATGGTAGGAGTCATATGGAAAATCTTCAGGCGTTCCTCTGTAGCCCGCAAATCATCGGTAAAATCAATTTCACCCGAATTTAATTTTGGGATCAATTCTCCCCAGGTGCAGCCCTCAATTTTTATTTGTATTCCAAACAATTCAGATAACCAGCCGCAAAACAAGGTGACATATCCGCCAATTTCACCGTCTTCCCTGAAAAAACCTTCTGTAGACAGAGCTTTCCCGAAAATAAATGTTCTGTTTTGTTTCTGCAGCGCCTCAATTGCTTTAACCTCTTCATCCGTTACCCCGGGAATATCCCGAAACGAAGCGAAGGGGGATACTTCGGCGTATGATTCAACAGGTTTCCCGGCGTCTTTTTCGCAGCCGGAAAGCATCGCCAAAATGAATATTACTGTAATTGCGGCGTATGTTATGCTCTTTCTTTTTTTCATCATTAACTCCCGAAATTTCAGGACTCTGCTTCCAGCGCTGTTTTAAGTTCATTTAAAAAAGCGTTTGTATTATTCAGGAATTTATCGTTTTTCGCAGTTACTGCAGATAAATCACCGGCTTTAGCCAGGGCTTCCAATTCTGCAGCGCCTTCCCGTATGCCTTCCGCACAGATCCAGGCGCTGATGGATTTTAGTCCGTGAACGTTTATTGCATATTCCGGCAAATTTTCTTCTGTAACACAGCGAAGTTTATCTATAATATCAGGAACGTTTTTTATAAACGAATGCAGGGCAGACATATAATCATCCATGTCTCCTTCAAAAACATCAAGTCCCCGCTTAAAATCAAGTCCCGGTATATTAATCGAATCAAAGGCTCCTGGCATAGTATCCTCCTTTTGTTTGTCCCGTATATGTTTATTCAAGGCTGCATTCAGTATGCGAATGTCTATAGGCTTGGAAATAAAATCGTCAAACCCGTTTGTCAGAAAAAAATCCGCTTGTCCCGCCACGGCATTCGCCGTAAGCGCAATGACAGGATGTGCGTAACCTAAACCGCGAATAATTTTTATTGCCTCTATCCCGTCCATTTTAGGCATCATGTGATCCATAAAAATTACATCGTATATGTTTCCATTTTTTATTCTGTCAATTGCTTCATACCCCGAGGAAGCGGTGTCGATTTTTAAACCATAGGGCCGCATTAATAATTTTGCGACAAACAAATTCATTTCTACATCGTCAACAATCAGTATCCTGCCATAAGGCATATAATCTCGTAAAACCGGAGTCTTTTTCATTTGTGATACGCTGGAAAACCGGAAGTTATGCAAATTTTCCACCACTGCTTTACCCAGTACAACGGAAGAATCGCCGGTTTTTTGAGGCAAATGCACGGTAAATGTTGATCCCTTATCTGGTTCGCTTTCGACAAATATTTCTCCCCGCATCAGATTAACCAGATTACGCGTAATGCTCAGGCCCAATCCGGTACCCACGGTTGAACGGTTGGCATGAATATTAAAGCGTGTATATTCATCGAAAATATTTTTTAAATCCTGATGTGAAATCCCCTGCCCGGTATCACGTACGGAAAAAACAAGAATTACATTGGGTTTATCACTGTCAATCATGCCGGCTTTGGCAGCCTTGGCTGTTATGGAAAGTTTAACTTCGCCTTTCCATGTATACTTGAATGCATTGGAAAGAAGGTTGTTCAATATCTGTTTAATACGAATCTCATCGCCTATCAGGGTCGCCGGAATATTTTCATCTACGTCAAGCTTGAATTCAATCGGTTTACTGTCAAATCTTATTTTGTTAATATGAACAACTTCGTTTATCAGACTTGCGATTTCATATCTGCCGGGCATGATTTCCAGTTTTCCGGCTTCTATTTTGGAAAGATCCAGCAAATCGTTGATAATCTGCAAAAGCAAACTGCCGGAATAATATATCCTGTCAAATGCTTCTTTCACGCCCGGCGGAAGCGTTTTGTCATCTTCCTGCAATTGCGATTCGGTAATACCAATGATCGCATTCATGGGCGTGCGGATTTCATGGCTCATGATTGCCAGAAAATTACTTTTTTGCCGGCTTTCCGCATCAGATTTCCTTTTGGCAGCATCAATTCTTACCAGCACCATAGTCAGCATTGATGCCAAAAATATCCCCAGTATGCTGATGATCACAATCATCAGGTATAATTCTCTGTAATATTCCGCTTCGGGAATCATAAAGTTTAAGTACCAGTTGTTATGTATTTTCCGGGAGAACAGAAGCGAATTTTCGCCGCGATAATTCCTGATCCTGAACATTGAGATATCCTGGTCCTGTTCAAGAAGATGTTTAGCCTGCATAAAATTCGGGTTGACTTCCGCTAAATTATGCCCAATTGCATCCTCGTTCGGGTGGATAATCAGCACCAATTCCTCATCCGTGACAGCGCCGTAGCTGCCCTGGGTGAAGTGTCTGCTTGTAATGATTTGCTGAAATGTTTTAATCGGGACACTCATTGCCAAAACGCCCAAAAAATTACCGTTACTGTCGAACATGCTGCGCGAGTAAAACATCGTAAGAATATTCATCCTTGCGTCCAGATAGACCTTCGAAAGTACGATCCTGCCGCTGCCGGCTACAGCGTTGGTATACCAGGGGCGCTCTTTAAACGCAAAACCTTCGGGAAAATCAAAGTCCACTCCGTCATAAAACTCGTCGAACACATCGAAATAGCCGAAAATGCTTTTATAGCAGTCCAGATGTATTTTTTTCTTATACTCGTCTGAGGAACATTCCTCCATATAGGCTTTTATAGCTGAAATGTCTTCGCCGCGTTCTATCATCCCCTGTATTGTATCGGCGAAGAAATGCAGCGCTATTTCCGGATCAGTCATCTCGGCGGATAAAAATTCCTGAATCTCATTCATTGCTTCATCCGCATGTTCCAGTAATTTTTTGCTTAACGTGTTGTACATGATAATACTGCTTGAAGCAATCATCAAAAAAAACGCCGCAAACACAAGCAGTATTTTTACGTGAGACTTTATGAACTCCCATATTCTCCGTACAGGATAAAGTATTTTATTCATTAACTATTCACTTCCGTATTTCTTTTAATTGAGCGAGCGTTTTCTTTGCTGTATCAAATTCAAAATACTCCATCTGTTGTATAAGTTCACCGGTTCCCGGAATTGAGCGAAGGTTCGGGCCGGATGTCCGGTCGATCAATTCCAGACATTTCAGATCGCCTCCATTGAACAAGGTTTCCAGTTCTTCGAATAAGACCTTTATGTTTCTGTCGTCAGGAACGTTAGCAGCAACGACGTGCTTTGTTTCAACTTTTGAATCTTTGGCAGCAAGAGGTGCGAATTCTTCAAGAACAGCTTCTAATTCGGTTTTAAGAACGTTCATTGCAGATCGATTGATCCGGTTATCTTCGTTCGCTAACAGGTTTTCTGCATTTTCGGCTGCTTTCTGCAAGTGTATTTTATTAAGTAAGCCTGCGTTGCTTTTTAATGTGTGAGCCAGCCGGTGAGCCAGCTTGATATCCCCGTCTTCAATAGCTTTGGTAATTTTATTGTAAAAGTTTTTATTGTTTCTGATAAAAGTATGGACAAGTTTTACTTTTAGCTTTTCTTCGGACCAAAGATCAGAAACCTGCGTATCCGGGTGATCCGGAGCTATATATTTTTTCAGGCAATCCAACAACTCCTGTGGAGTAAAAGGCTTGTTCAGACAGTCAGACATTCCATGCGCCGTATATTGTTCCCTGTCAGCAGAAGTACTGTTGGCGGTCAGAGCAATTATTGGTGATCCGGTATTCAATTTACCAATCTCTATCGCTGCTTCAAGTCCGTCCATAACCGGCATAAATATATCCATAAAAATAAGGTCAAAAGGTTTAATGCCGTTTTGCATTCGGTATTCCACCTTCTCTACGCCTTCTTTGCCGTTTTCAGCCGTACTTGTTTTCAGTCCCAGTTTTTTCAGGCGTTCACATATAAGCTCCTGATTCATACTGTTATCTTCACAAAGCAGAATTTCACCTTCGAAAACTTGTCTATTCGTCATAAAAACACACTTTGTTTCTGCCTGTATTTTTTGCATTGTAAAGTGCCCTGTCGGCTTTTAAAATAAAATCGTCTATGGAACAGGATAACGATGGCTTATGTGTATTTACACCAATGCTGACGGTCACTTTGGTTACATCTCCGTTGTCGCAGAGAAGATTCGCCGCCTCAACATTTACACGTATCTGCTCGCCTATCTCCAATCCGCCGAAAGAATCCGAATTTGGCATCAATACGGCAAATTCCTCGCCTCCCCAGCGGGCGGCAAAATCCGAAGTGCGTTTGAGTGTTTGAGTTAAGATTTGAGCGACCATGCAGAGCGCCTTGTCGCCTTGCTGATGCCCGTATGTATCGTTATATTTCTTGAAATGATCTATATCTATCATCAACAGACTTATAAAAACGTTTTCCCTTATTGCCCTTCCCCATTCAAGATGTATCCGGTGGTCGAAATTGCGCCTGTTGGATATCTCCGTTAATTGATCTATCATGCTTAAACGCTCAATAGTGCGCATTTGATTGATAATCTGAATCTGGTGATGAACCCTTAGTTTAACAATCATATCGTCAAAGGGCTTGCTTATATAATCTACGGCGCCCAATTTCAGCCCTTTTTTTTCATCACTATTATTATTCAGTCCTGTAATAAAAATAACGGGAATATTGGCGGTTTTTTCCAGATTATGCAAGGCGGTAAATATCTGATACCCGTCCATATCGGGCATAACGATATCCAGTAAGATAAGATCGGGCAAATATGCTTTGGCTATTGAAATGGCAGCCTTTCCGTCCGAAGCTACACGGATATTATATTCTGTTTGCAATATATGCGACAGCATCATTAAATTTGACTTGTCATCATCCACAATAAGCAGCGTATTTTTTTTATTGGTATCCATAATTTTTAGATCCTGCATATAGTATATTTACGCATAGTAAAAATTACAATGTATCAAAAGATAAGTTACAGAAATGGAAATAACAATGTACTCAAATGAGTGAAATGACCCTTATATAAGCAAATTTTTTGCTGTGTAAAGAGAATATTCCATCCCAATGAGCGGGTTTTAAGCTCCCCCGCGCGGATTTGAACCACGGACCCAGTGGTTAACAGCCACTTGCTCTGCCAGCTGAGCTACAGGGGAAAGTTAAGGTTAAAATAACGGATTTTTCAACAAATGTCAATACGTATTCCGTGACCGTTTTGGCGGCTATTTCTATCGGCCATTTCGTTCACTTATTATCTGCTCTACATCTCTGTTTTATTAATCAAATCCGAAAGCTTTTCTACAATTAACTCGTAATTCAGATGATCTATATTATCCCGCAGCCAGACGGCCAGTCCGGCGTCAGATTCGTATTCGTAACTGTCAATTTCTGCCATTACCTCATCTATCTTTTCTATGTCATAATTTTTACAGGCGGCAAGAACCTTGGACAATAACTCCGTGTCCGGTTTGTCTTTTTTAGGCTTGGGGTCCCCGGTATCCGTGCCAAGTAAATCCTCAATATCGTCCACAAGCTTTCCCGTGGTTTCAATAAAGGTGCGGTTATTGGCGCTTACAAAGTCAAAGTCGCCGGCTTTTGCAGCTTCTTCCAGAGCTTCTGCCTTAGCCCCTACTGTGTCCGCATATATTCCATGACTGGAGCCCTTTATTCCGTGAATGGTAATGGCGTAATCAGCCAGACTGTTTTCACCTACCTCCTTTATCATCTCCAGAAGTGGCCTGGTGTTTTTTGCATAAGAACTCAGAACCTTAAGGAATAACCCTTCGTTGCCGCCGAAACGCTTGATTCCCCTGACAATATCCAGACCGGCAATCTTCCTGCCAAGAATTCGCCTTTTGTTTTCTCTCAGCTCATCTGAAACTCCCTGATCATTTTCATTGAGAACATCAGAAACCATTTGTCCGTCCAAAATGACTTGCCTGTCAACATCCCACACCCATTCCCTGATAGCCTTGTTAAGGCTGGACACCTGAATGGGTTTGGAAATAAAAGCCTGAAACCCATTGCTCAAAAACATTTCCTTGCTCCCAACAATGGCGTTGGCTGTAAGTGCGATTATTGGAATGTGTTTGGCGTAATCTGTGTCTGTTTCCCGTATTATCCTGGTGGCTTCGATTCCGTTCATTTCCGGCATCATATGATCCATGAAAACTGCATTATATCTTTTCTTTTCCGAACGGATTGCATCAATGGCCTCTTGTCCGCTTGTTACACAATCGACTTTAATCCCATAGAGTTGTAACAGGCCTTTTGCTACATCCAGATTGACAGCATTATCATCTACCACTAACACCCGTGCATCAGGCAGTCTGTTACGTGTTAATCGCAAACTCTGATCATTTTTGTAGACGGAATATCGGAACTCTTTCAGGATTTTCGCCACATCAGGACCTATTACCTTGTCGGTAACGGCCTTTTGACAGATCTTTACCGCAAAAGTACTCCCTTTTCCATATTCACTCTCTACAGTTATAGAGCCATCCATCAATTCGACCAGTTTTTTGGTAATGGAGAGGCCAAGACCTGTTCCCTCAATCGTGCGGTTGGATTCTGTATTAATTTTGGAGTAATCGGTAAATAAATTGCCCAAATTTTCCCGGCTAATGCCCATGCCGGTATCCTGGACGGTAATGTCTATCCAGACTTTTTCGCCAGCCTGTACACAATGTATACTCAGCTCTACTTTTCCTTCTTTGGTATATTTAAAAGCATTGGACAGAAGATTATTGATAATCTGGGTATCCTGGACGGTAATGTCTATCCAGACTTTTTCGCCAGCCTGTACACAATGTATACTCAGCTCTACTTTTCCTTCTTTGGTATATTTAAAAGCATTGGACAGAAGATTATTGATAATCTGTTTGATCCTTAAATCATCACCGTATAAGTGCGAGGGAAGGTATTCGTCGATGTCCAAAACAAACTCTATGGGCTTTTCGCCAATATGTACAACGGTTTGGGTAACAGTATCGTTAATCAGGCTGGGCATATCATACTCAACCGGCGCAAGTTCAAGCTTTCCCGCTTCTATTTTGGAAATGTCCAAAATGTCATTGACCGTGGAAAGGAGAGTTAAGCCGGCGCTGTATATTTTTTCCATGTTTGTAAGTACTTCCGAATTTATTTCGCCTGTTTCAAGAGTCAGTTCAGACAGGCCTATAATCGCGTTAAGCGGGGTACGCATTTCGTGACTCGTACTGGCAAGGAACCTGCTTTTGGCATTGCTTGCACTCAAGGTTTCTTCAAACGCCGAATCCAATTCGTCGGTAATTGTCTGAAGATTTCTTGTAATTTCGTAACGCAGTATTGCATAGGCGATTATCATACCGCCGGAGCGCAGAACAGCTTGTTCGTTTTCGGGAAACAAACGTTCGTTATGGCAATCGTCATAACCAATAAAACCCCAGAATTGCTCCTGTACAAATACCGGCATCACAAAAATTGACAAAGTACCCCTTGGAATTAAATGCGCCTGTTCCTTGTGAGGCATATCACGCACCAGTGAGCTGATGCAGTCCCCATACGACAACGCTTCTTCCCACCTTGGGAGAACCTCGCTGTATGACAGATCACTCACAGAGTCTTTATCCTGCTGCGGCTCAACGCTTCCGGACCATTCGAATATCCGGGTACAGTACAGCTCTCCGCCAATTAAATGGTTTTTCCAAATATAAATACGGTCGGCATCCACGCTCCCGGCGATCATTCCCATACAACGCATCAAGTCATATTCAAATTCATCGGTTGTTGACCGCAGCAGAATGCCGGCAGTAAGATTAACGGTATCCAAAAGATTGCCAATACGCCGCCGTTCATCCGTAACCTGCTGAAGATTAGATATATTGGTGTTAAGGGAATTCCGCATATCCCGTATTGTCCGGGAAAGCACACCGATTTCGTCATCACGATCAGCGCCGAAAATTTCGATGTCCGTTTTTTTGGATTCCGATACGCTTTGAGTCAGCCTGGAGAGAGGCGTAAAAATAAGCCGTTTCATCAGGGTGCTTTCCCCTGCCATATATAAAAACACCGACAGGAGGAGGATGACCGCCAGAGGCAGGAGATTAATAATATCGGTAACTCCGTTCAGTAATTCATTATTATAGAAAATAACGACCGACCAGTCTGATTTGACAATTGGCGCAATGGATGCATGCTCGTATATTCCCCGCGTCAGCTTGACAGCTTTTGCATGTATATCACTGGTAAAATGACCATTAATATCCTTTAGATGTTCCCTGATAACAGAGATGAGTACAGGGTCATCATCCACATCATGTATGTGTTTCTTGTTTTCCTCGCCGTAAAGTTCGGAATAGGCGCTGTCCATCAGAATTACACCGTGTTTGTCAACAACATATCCTACAAGGTCTTTGTCGTTGTAAGGATCAAACATCTCGTTAATTAAAGCTTGAATTGGCAGCCCGGAACCAATTACACCCGCAATGTTCCCGTTCACCGTAACCTTGTGATTTATCAACAGCTGCCATGTATCTGCATATTTGTCGGTGTTTATATCCAGGATATAATCGCTTCCGGCGCTGATGCAGTCGAAAAACCATGTGTCATCCGGGTTTAAAGGGTCGAGCCGGTTCAGAGGAGCAAAATCGGCAAATGCTGTTGTGTTGTCGATGTAATACCCGTCCAGACTTTCGCTGATTCCGAAATATAAATGTGCGCTTTGAAATATTTTTAAATAATCCGCCATCTCGTTGTATGCCGTAGTTTTTTTTGCCTGATTTTCCTTGTCGGTAAACCAATTAATCATGGCGTTGGAACGGGCTACTTTTTCTACAAGAATAAGATCCTGAGCCATATAAGAATGGAACTTTTCCGCCGCTTCCATTGAATAGGAAAGTGCAAGATTTTTGGAAGCATTACCGCTGATAGTTCTGATAAACAGGAAGGTAATTATCGCAATCAGGCAGAGAGTCAGAGAGAGAATACCTATGTTTGCATAACGCGTTTTTCTGGCAATTTTGCTTATTTGACAAGGTTTGTCCGGCGGGATTGTGTGGTTCATCAGCCTGTCCTCCGCCGGCAAAAAACAAGAAACCTACCGTACATATATGGAGGGAACCGGACAGACAACGTATTTACGGAAATAAACAGAGCGTTAAGGCTGACAGATACAGGAACTTTCACCGGTAAAAACTCCCTATGAATTATGGATACATTAATCCCCTAATAAGTGGCTGCCAGAGACTCCGTTGTCTGGTAAGTATACTAAATTTATATGCGGTATGTCAAATTCAATGCAAGAAACCTAATATTACATTTTCCTAATCAAATACAGGCACAAAAGACCGGAATGAAAAACCGGCACTTGACCCCCAGGGCTTATTAATGGATGATAAAATCCGGCAGTGTCACACGGTGAAGTCACTGCATTATTTGGGTATAGCCAGTTGATGGGCGATTAACTCAGTGGCGAGAGTGTTACCTTCACACGGTAAAAGTCACTGGTTCGAATCCAGTATCGCCCACCAACTGGTGAATGCCTTCACACGGTGGAACGTTTTTGCCGCAAAAAGATTTTAATCCTGATAATATTAAAGCACTGGCTCTTGATCTGGACGGGACATTGCTCAGGCCCGATAAAACCCTGAGCGAAAGAAACCTCCGTGCGCTCCGCTCCTGTATGGAAAAAGATATTAAAATCATCCTTGCAACAGGCAGGGCTGTTGATTCGGGGGAAAAATACCGTAAACAAATTGGTACATTCGGTCCGCATATTTATTTTAACGGAGCCAAAGTGGTCGATATAAGTGCGGGAAAGGAAATATACACGCGCTATGCCGATACGGCGCCCATTCTTTTCTGTGTCAGGCTGGCAAGGCAGATGGGTCTTTTTTTTCAGGTGTATTTTCCCGATGGAACCCTTATAGCGGATCGCAGAACAGTTGAAGCGGAAGAGTATGAAAAATCATCGGGTGTTGAAATTATTACCGGAGATTTGGAAGAACATCTTGCAAAAGCAAATGCGGTTATAAAAGGGATGTTCATTACACCGGAAGAAAACCATGAAAAGATACGCCGTTCATTAAGGGAGCAATTCGGTCAATCAATCTATATAGTTCAGTCTACGCCGGTTTTTCTGGAAATACTGGCCGACAGCGTTTCGAAAGGTTCCGGCCTTAAACATGCACTGGATTACCTCCGTATAAAAAAAGAAAATGTAATAGCTTTTGGGGACGAAGAAAACGACCTGCCGATGTTTGAAGTAGCGGGATTTTCGGCTGCCCCGGCAAATGCAAAGGAAACAGCCCGTAAAACCGCATCGTTTCAAATACCCGCCGATTCGGAAGACGGAGTTGCAGTTTTTTTGGAAGATCGTTTTGGGTAAAAATAGTATAAGGCGAGGTTAAAAGTGAAAATACGTGATGGTGTTAAAATTTCTTTTGCGGATGTTCTAATTGAACCCAAGCGTTCAATCCTGGAAAGCAGACAAGATGCTGATTTAATTCGAAAATTTAAAACCAAACACGGCGCTGAATTTAAAGGAATTCCCATTATTGCCGCCAATATGGCAACCGGCAATTTTAATATGCTGAATGAATTTATTAAACATAAAATGTTCGTGGCAATAGCTAAACATCATAATGAAGAATGGCGGAATATAGAAGGAAGAGAAGGGGATATAGATTATTTTAATTATGGTTTTTATACCATTGGAATGAGTGAACGTGAATTAAAAGAATTGATTAAATTTAACAATGGGCTGTCCAATACCCTTCAGCCTTATTTAAAAATATGTGTAGATATAGCCAATGGTTATACCCAGCGTTTTGCTGATTTTGTGAGGGAAGTCAGGCAAAAGTTTCCCGCTAATGTTATTATTGCAGGAAACGTATGTACTCCGGAAATGGTTCAGGAATTAATTCTTGCCGGTGCAGATTTTATTAAGGTAGGAATAGGGCCGGGTTCTATGTGTACTACCCGTCAAAAAACAGGCGTAGGGTATCCTCAAATTTCGGCTTCTCTTAATTGTGCAGAGGTAGCTCATGGATTGGATGCAGGAATCGTTTTGGACGGAGGAATGACCTGCCCCGGAGACATCGCAAAAGCTTTTTGTGCCAACACTGATATGGTCATGATTGGGGGACTGTTTGCAGGAACAGATGAATGCGACGGTGAATTAATTACCAAATATATCCATAATGGTGAATATAAAAAAGCAACCGAAACTGTTTCAAATCACGGTTTGTTTACTCCAATAGTAGAAGAAAAAACCTATAAACGTTTTTACGGAATGTCATCGGCCTACGCAAACACTAAACATTCAGGAGGGTTAAAAGATTACAGAACCAGCGAAGGCGGCGTTGAAGAAATAGAATGTAAAGGACCGGTAAAAACCATTATCGAAGATATTTTGGGCGGGTTGCGTTCAGCATGCACGTATATAGGTTCCAGTTCAATAAAGAACATGGGCAAATGCGGAACTTTTATCAGAGTTTATAACCAAAAAGACTCGCCTTTTACCAAGGATAAATCAGACACAACCTTGTAAGACGAGCCTTTTTATTTGCTTGTTGATAAGCTTGAAGCTTTTCCTTTATCGCTTTTTCAGGTATTTCCTGATGTCTAAAGACACTGCCACGATAATAATCACCCCTTTTACAATCTGCTGCAAATACGGCGACATATTAATAAAGGTAAGGCCATAGTTAATTACACTAAAAAGCAATACCCCAATAACAATACCAGGTACGGTTCCAATACCGCCCATATTGGAAACCCCACCCACAACGCAGGCGGCAATTGCATCCAATTCATAACCGTTACCGTAGTTGTTTGTAGCGCCTCCGGTTCGGGCGGCTTCCAGGGTTCCACCCAGGCCATAAAGCATAGCAGCCAGGGTGTAAACAATAATCAATGTCCGCTCTACATTAATTCCGGAAACCCTTGCCGCTTCGGGGTTGCCCCCGATAGCGTAGATGTTTTTTCCATAAGTGGTTTTGTTGTAAAGTATATAAACTGCAATTGTAACTACAAAGGCAATAATAACAATATAGTTAAGCGGAAATTTATGTAATTGCTCGGGAATATAATTCGGAGGATTCGGTCCCAGTACAAACCCCGTACCTTCCAGCCACCGGATAGAATTTGAACCCAGGGTACTAAACCGGGAGTCCAGACCGCCAATAGGTGAAGCGCCGTAAGGAGGCCTGTCGAAGTATATAGAACAAGTGCCATACACTGCAACCATGGTTCCAAGCGTTGCAATAAATGCAGGTATCTTTAACTTTGCTGTTACCCATCCATTAATAAAACCGAAGATTCCGCAAGCTGCCATTGCAATAAGAATGGGAACAATCAAGGGTAGTTCACCCAAATTGGGGTACATGCGCCGGGTATATGTCAGCGACTGGAGCAAGGAGGCGGAAACTACCGCTGCAAGCCCGACTTGCCGTCCACAGGAAAGATCAACCCCCGCTGTAATCAGGACCCCGCCCATTCCCATAGCTATGATAATCCTGGTAGAAGACATATTCAAAATGTTGATCAGGTTATTTACAGAAAGAAACGGCGTACCGCCGCGAACCAATGAGTAGACATGAATAAAAATGATCAATACAAGAAATACCAGGTAAATTGCCCGTTGAACAGCAAAATTTCTGATGTCTTTCGCACTGATATTGAGTTTCGTTTCCATGATTCCTCCTACATGAATTTTGTTGCCAAACGCATAATTTCTTCCTGCGTAGCATCTTTGGTATCCAATATTCCGGTAACCCTGCCCTCGCACATAACCA
>Ga0082212_10001747_pt1 | contig 31966 bp, 14 predicted proteins | sample TergutNt197P3_FD_71548 | JGI IMG/M metagenome (GOLD analysis project Ga0082212, IMG submission 71548) | Neocapritermes taracua P3 segment gut microbial communities from Petit-Saut dam, French Guiana - Nt197 P3 | ecosystem: Host-associated > Arthropoda: Insects > Digestive system > Gut ...
CATTTCGATGATGAATCGGTCTCCGGCCTTCGTGGTGCAGTGCAGGTCGAAAAAGACTGACTTGTCGGTTTTTATACGCCCTTTTCTTTCGGGATTAGTATAGGTCAGGTCACTGATGCCTCCCCTGATTTTCAGTACCGCGTTCAGGAAACTGATCAGCAGATCCTTATTGGCCTCCTCACCGAAAATACGCTTGAACCCGAAGTCTGTCAGGGGGTTGATATATACACCCCCGTCTTCCCCGTAAACCGTCTCGTCGAAAACTGTGCTGACGGCAGTCTTCGATACCGTTTTGGTCTGCTTTTCCTCTTTTACCTTTCCGGACATCTTCGTCATTTATAATTTTACAGATGGTGCAAAGGTAATGATTATATTCAGAAATCAGTGATTTTTTTAAAAAAAAATCGAGAGGTAAATTGTATTATCCAATCCTTACCGCTACCCTCGTCCCCGAAGGCTGATTGTCGGCCGCGTAAAGGTCGGTAATCTCCAAGCGGCATTTCAGCATTTTTTTCCTGTTGAGGATATCTAATTGTTGCCGGACGATATTCAATCCTTCGCCTGTACCGCCGGTTTCGAGCTGTTGCGCCTTATTACGTCCAATGCCGTTGTCTTCGACCGATATGACCGTGAAACCATGCTGCGGATATATACGGATGATAATCCTGCCCCCGCCGGGTTTGTTCGATAAACCGTGCCTGATCGCATTTTCACAAAATGTCTGGATGACCATACAGGGCGCTTCCAGCTGAAGATCAACGTCGGGCGCCACCTGTATGTCGTAGGATAGCCTGTCGCCGTAACGCAGTTTTTCGAACTTTAAGTACAGTTGTACGTAATCAAGTTCTTCCTGAATGGTTCGAAACATGTAATCGGAGTTAAGCAGCGTCATTTGCGAAAAATCCGAAAAGTCGGCAATGTAACGTTGCGCCTCCTCCGGATTATTCAATATCAGGTAATTAATGGAATTAAGCACGTTGCCTGTAAAATGCGGGATAAACCTGGAACGTATCGCAAACAGTTGCAGTCGCTCGTTTTTTTGTTTTTTCGCTTCCTGGCGGATAATGATCCTGCGGGTAAAATATGCGGTTATGCCTGCGATTGCCGCTATTCCTGCCAATAGCAGCGCCAGGCCGGTCAGCGAAAGCAGGAAGGGAGGCTTGATAGCAAGTGGCGGCGACAAAACGCTTTCCGACCATTGCTGTCCGTCGTCGACCGACGACTGTACTTCAAACCGGTATTTACCGAACGGCAGGTTTTGGAAAATGACAGCATGTTCGCGGGTTGTCTGCCACTGGTTGCCGTAGCCGTTCAGCCGGTAACGGAAGATTAGCTTGTCGGGCGCCGACGGCGATGCCTGCAGCAGGTCGAAGCGCAGGTGATTGTCTTTGTTTTCAAACGGAAGGGGCAACGTATCTGCAACCTGCCGCCAGTCCGCGTATTTACCCGCCTTGTAAATCGCCGCAAGAAAAGGTGCGCGAGGCTGTAAAACAGGCATTTTCATGATTTCATCAGGCAGGAAACGGATCGCCTTGTCACCTCCCGCTAACCATACATAGCCGTCACGGTCGATGCTTGCCCCGTTTTGGCCGCACTCTATGACGTCGAAACCGTCGTAATAACCGAAAGTGCGTACCTGTATATTGCCGTCGCGGTGGTAGGCGGGCAAATCAAGCAAGTGAAGTTTGTCTATTGTCCCATAGACTAAATACCGGTTGTGCCAGTTCACCGAAAAGGAAACCGTCTGGTCGCTTATCTGCCTGCTGTTTCCCTGCCTGTCTTCGGCAAAAAGTCCATCCAGACCTCCTTTCCATAAAGTCCCGTTCTCGTCCGTTGCCATGCAGATCGCACTTTTGGAGCGATGCGCGACCGTATCGAATACAGCCGTTCCCGCTTCCATGTCTATCCGTGCTTCTCCGTAACTAAAAGTACCGGCAAGCAGCTCACCGTTACCGGATCGGCAAATGGATACGGGGAAAGGCAGGCCGAAAGTAGCGGATGCCAGCCGTCCATCGGCATACAGCACATTCACGGTTTTGCATGTATCGGTATTTCCGCCGAAATAAACGGCATCGTCGGTAGCGTCGTAATACACAGCAAGCGAGAGACCTGTTTGAATGACATTCAGCCGGTTGGGAGCATCCCTAAGGGGATCGTGAACGGCAATGCCTTCGCTGAATGGCAAGTAAATCCGTCCCCGACTGTCTTCGCAGTTACTCATATATCCATAATAACCGGACGCCTTTTTTTGATCATAAAAAAGTTCGGCTTTGTGCAGCTCCCCCTGTTCGTTTACCTGCCAGAAACCATGCGTGTACGACGAAAACCATACATTGTTACGCACATCCCTGATAACGCCCCAGATATCGTCGTTGCGGCTAATCCCCAGTTTGTATTCCATGAATTTTGCCGTGCACTGATAAACGCCGTCGACAGTCGAAACCCATATATGACCCTCCCTGTCAACCGATATATATTGAACAAATCCTGCATCTAACGGAAACTGAGACAGGCTCCGTTCATCCATATCCAGCACATACAGAGATGAAGCGTCGTTCAGTATCAGGCGGCTATCGTCAAGACGATCAATATTGAAGGCGCCAACAGACGAAAATAGCGGCATGACAAGTTCCCGCCTGACAGTGTCGTTTTCAATATGAAACCGGAATAATTGACAGGTATTCCGGAGACGGTGCCCATTGAGAAGGACGCCGAACCATTCGTTGTTACGGGTAACCTGGAAGTACATCTCCAGGTCGTCTTCTTCCATGTCAAGCAGCTGGGCGATCCGGACCGAATCATTATCCATGCGGTACAGCGGCAGTTGCCGGTTGTTAATATTCGAGGGAACGGCATAAAATTTCCCGTTTGCGGAATAGGGATAGAGTGCAGGTAAACCTGTGGTCAGCAAGGTATAAGTTTTTTGCTGCAGGTCGAATTTCATAACGGCATGTTCCGTTCTTACCTGCTGCGACCGGTCATAACAGTTAAACAGGTAGAGGCTGTTTCCAATGACCAGTAATACTCTCTGATCAAAGCAGTTGGTACGGTAATTATCCGGTAGCGGATAGTGTTCCATACTGCGGTCAGGGTAAACAAAGATAATTTTGCTTGCAGTTAACAGATAAACAGCGTTTTCATACATGCCGATATAACCGACGCGTGTTTCGGTCTGCAGGTCTTTATTACTGTAGTTTTCGAACTTTTCTCCGTCGAAGCGGCTAATGCCGTCGTTAGTTGCAATCCATATATAACCGTAAGCATCCTGGAATGAAATAAACGCCTGCGACTGCATCAGTCCCTCGCGCACGCCGAAATGCCGGTGGGTCTGTGATGTCGTCCATTTCCGTGGATGCTGCGACAGACAGGTAACACTGTACGTCAACAGGAGGACGGTTATCAATATTCGAGGTATGTGCGCTTTCATATTTTTGCTTCGTTCATTCGTCCGGCTGTTCATTCGGATTTGCAATCAGTTGTTCATTCGGATTTGTAATCCGAATGTCCAGTTGTTCATTCGGATTTGTAATCCGAATGTCTTGCTGTTCCTTCGGATTTGCAATCCGAATGTCCTCCATCATTTCATTCAGCACATTGAGCCGTGTTGCCAGCTCCTTCAGTTTCTCCCTGCCGATCCGAAGCCTGACCTGCTCATTATTGCAAACGATGACCACTTCCTGTCCTTTTGGGTTATAATAGGCTATCGCATGTTCATTGACGATGCAGTTACGCCTGATATAATGAAAACAGGCGGGCAAAAACGGATACAGGGACACCAGCGTACCTGTCACAAAAGGTATTACCCCGTCGGACGTATAAATTTTCACCCTTGCACGGTCAACGGTCTGGATGGCAAGTATATCTTCTGTCCTTATCCGGCGCATTCCTTGCGGCATATTGACAGTCAGCGAATTTCTGTCCGTATGTTGCAGGAACTGCCGTATCGTTTCAAAAATCTTATCCCTGTAGAGCGGTTTAGTCAGATACTGTACAACCCCAAGTTCAATTCCCTGAACGGCATAGTCGAACTTGCGATAGGCAGATACAAGAACCGTATAAGGCTGTTTCCCGTTTTGTCTGATTTTTTTCAGCAGGTTCAGCCCTGTCATTCCGGGCATACAGATGTCAAGAAACAGCAAATCGAAATCCTCCGTCTGCAACCGTTCAAACGCCTGTTGAGGATGTCCTGCTTTAATAATTGCCGCCTCAGGCAGACAGGAAGCCACCAGTCCGGCAATAAGTTCCCTTGCCGGTTTTTCATCATCAACAATCAGAATTTTATACATGTTTTATCATTCATAATTCGCAAAATGGTATTGCAAAAATAACTAATGAATCCATTGATTCCTTTTTTTTTCGACAAAAGTACGCAATTTCATTTGTAAATCATAAACCACAAGTGAAAAAAACATACCTACCATCCGTCAACCGTCCATTTTGATTTACTTTGGAAGATTACTTATATGACGGACAATTGCGTTTTAAACAATCCTTATAAAAATTGTCATACATTTTTTCCCATGTATCGTACTTGTCATCGAAAATGATACCTTTTACCAAAAAGCCATTATTCTTATCGTAATAAAAATAGTACTTTTGCCCGTTCTTTGTAATAAATTCACCGGGTTTTTCATAAGTAAAATTCAACCAATCTTTTGAAATTGAAGGTAATGTAGATTTATTATTGTCTATCTCGCAGTCTAAACACTGCTCCTTGTATTTCCTTTCAACTTCCCGTTGTCTTTCGGCAGCTTTTGTTTCCTGATACGCGCTGGCATAGCCTTCTTTGATTTTAACATTCCCATTTTTACGCAAAGCGGTAGCCAGTTCTTGCTGTTTGGTTAGTTTATCTAAGGGAAAATCTTCATCGAAGTATTCAAAATTGATGTCGTATCCTTTCTCTTTATCAACATACGTATGTGAGCCAGCGCCCATTAGCAGGTTGCCTTCGCCCCATGCTTTTTCCTGAAACTTGAAAAAACCGACTAAAACATTTTCCATGCCGGGTTCCACTTCCATGTACCATTCATCATCATACTTGGTCACATTTTTTTCCTTGACTGGCACTAATAAAACCATTACCGTCATTTCAGTTGTCACATTCAAGGTTACCTTTGCCTTGACACGCTTGGGCAATGCTCCCTCGTTTTTCACCCTTGCCACAACAAACACATTCCAGTTCTTTTTGTCCTGCGAACTGGAACCCAGCCAATCCCAAAAAGTAAGACCGTCGCCTTCTGCGAAGAAAATGTCCTGAGCTACGATGTTGAGGTATTTTGAAGCGTTGTCCTTTTCTTCTCTAACTAACATTTCATGTTCGGCAGCAAGTTTTGCCTCTAAATCAACTAATTTGGTTTTTACGGATTCAAGATACTTGCTATGTGGGAACCTTTCAATAAAATCACGATATGGTTTTTGTCGGGTCTCGGCAGTAACCTTATGAAAGTTCATTTCTTCATATTCATCGTCAATATTCGAGACTATCACAGGCAATTTATCCAAAATTTCGTTTTTAAATCCCCTCAATTTATCTGCTCCTATTTCCGCAGAGCGATTGTCCAACTGCGTAAACAACGTTTTTATCTGTTCCTCGTTTTCGTAATTAATATTCAAATCCACTCCCTGCAACGCTTGCGGAAAAGCAGTTATTTTATTTCTGAACATATCGAAACGTGTCGTTTTTTGCAATGCATTTGTTAAATACGCCGCTGCAATTTTATCGGTATATTGCGGGTATAATTGAGCAAGTATTTGAAACTCAGTATCATAGCTAAGGTTTGTTATTCCCTGATTAATAACATTTTCCGTATAACTGCTGTTTGGGAACATACGATTAAAGTCGTGTACATCATTAATTGTTTTTACCGTAAAATTCCTTTCTGCCGAAGGGTGGATAAGGTCAAAATTATTCCCCGAACTCGATAATAATCTATAGTCTTTATATTCATTTTCTTTTTTTATCCATTTCATAGGGTCGGAAACAGGTTTTGTCGTTCCTTTTCCCGCAATTGCATTAATGATAGTGTTTAAAGCCAAACCGCCCAATGCGCCAGTTATTGCACTGGCAGTCGGACTAAGTTTCTTCTCGCCGGTTTCTTTGTTTTCCATCTTCACAAATGGATTCTGATAGCCTACATAACCGCTTGCACCGACAAGAGAAACCGAGAAAACAATACCTGCTGCAGTGCTTTGCTTTCTCAAACCCGCATTTTTCACACTTACCCGTTTGTTGTAGTCGGGCGGAGATGCTTTGCCTGTTGGTTTTGACGTATAGCAGCCCTGCAGCGTAAATGATACAATCATTAAAATCGTTACTGCTTTTTTCAGTCCGGAAAATCCGTACTTGTGTGCGGCGCTGTTACGCGAATTGTCGCATTCCTTTTGGCTTCTCCAACACGCTTCTTGTTTTGAAATGGTTTCTCTTTTCATCTTGTGCATGCTATCTTTTGATGATTTTCTCAATAAACTGCTTATCTGCCGTCTGTACTTTCAGGATATAAAATCCTGCTGTCAGATGCTGTACGTCGATGTGGAATAGCTTTTCGTTTGTTACTGTACGATACATAATCTGACCGTTTAAATTGGTCAGGGTAATGGTCGCATTTTCGACGTCAAGGTTCGATAAATCGACCGTTAATGTGTTGTCCGCCGGATTTGGATAGACTGTCAACCGGTCAGACTCCATCATATACTCGTTGCCTGTCGGGACAGAATTGATAAAATAATAGGTATAACCCTTGATTTGATAATCGTTGATACCAAAACCGATCCTGACTGTATCGAGCGAGGCGCTAGAAATCGACTTCGTGTAGGTGATGGCATTGTCCGTAAAGGTCACGTCTGCTTTTGAGGCTTCAGCCGATAATATCCTATTATTCTTCGGCAAGGTAGGCGTCAGGGCGGTCGTCGCCTCCCTGATTTCTAATCTTTGGGGCGCAACAAAATATACCGTGTCAACATTATGATTGTCTGTGTGCAGAAAGGCCGCATTGTCGCTGAAGTCCTGCTGTATGCGGACGTCTTCGCCGCAATGCAGAATCAGTTCCTTAAAGCCATCAACCGCCAGATACACGGAATCGTAAACGTTATATGTCCACACATTGTAGCTGATGATTTTTTGGAATGTAGGCATATCAAAATCTGTATAGAACCGGTTGACACGATAAGGCGGCTTTTGATATTCGAGACCGACAACGGTCAGCAGGCAGTCGGGATTGCCGAGCAGCATCGAATATTCGGTGATATAGTTGCCGTTCACATTAACCAGCATTTCCTGTGATTCCGAAAAGGCCAAGGCGTCGATCGATTTCAACCTGTTGCCGCTGACATCAAGATATCTCAACTGATCGAGCGGGATCAGCGGGGCAATATCTTCCAGTGCATTGTATGCAAGGTTTAACTCCTGCAACGTGGGAAAATAAACGATGTCACGGATGTCTTCTATGTCGTATCCGCTCACGTTCAGGATTGTAAGCGTGTCTGCCGTTTTATAGCTTACAGACGCATTTTCATCCAATCCCAAATGATTCTTTACCGCATGTTCAAATGCTTCCGAGTAAAAATCAATGTTTTGTGCGAGCATCGTTCCGCATAAACCCGCAATAACCAAAAAAATAAGTATTCGTTTCATATTTTTTATTATTATTTTACATATTCTATTTTATCTGCCATTTTTTCATACTTACCGCTAGTTGTGCTGAATTCAATTGTAAAATCTCTATTATTACCAATATTGCCGGAAGGTACATTTATGATTTTACCGTTTTTCCAGTGAATCTCAAACAATATTTCTACATGATCTCCTGATGGTGCTCCAAAGTTCGCATTTGTAGAATACGATGCATATTTATTAGAACCCAAAGAGTAAGGACCGTCGTAATATATGCTCCTGGTACCATACTTCCATTCACCCCATATACCAGACGGCATATAACTTTTGGTTCGATACCTTAATTTAATAAGAGCTATCTCATTATTAATTTCATTTCCGTCATAAGAATTTACTTTAATGTATAATTTCAAATTTTGACTGTTCCCAATAGCTGCGTCAAAATAGGTATTATTTTGTCCTTGAAGCATGTCACTCAATTTATTTGCCAGCGCAACTCCGGTATCGAAATATGCGGAAAATATACTGCTTAAATCACCGCCTGCCTTATCGTTGAATTTTTTCATAATATTAAGCCATCCCTGCGGAGTCCCCATATCTTTTTTCATTTCTGTTTGCAATCCTTCAAGGTATTTGATAAAATCACCGTATGCAATCTCTATTCCCTGGCCAATGTTTTTGAATTCTGCCTCTATGGCGCTTTCGACAGTAGTAAGAATAGTATTATTCGCTGTTAAAAAACCGGATTCTATAGCTTTTTCATGGAAGGTACTTAAATCCTTTTTGAGTTCCTTATTATAGTCCTTTACCTCCTCTTTTTTGAAAGTTAGCGTGACGGGATTTTTAAAAATGTATTTATCGACGATTTTCCATTCTTTTTCGCCGTCTTTCAAAGCCTCGACAGCGAACATTTTGTTATTTCCGCTGAATGTCATTGCAAAGGTTACCTCTTTAATACCATTGTTGACTGTGGGGTCGATGGACCGCCATAAGGGAGGAAGAATACTTTCGCGGTTCACATTTGACGAGCCGGATGCATCGTAACTGATAAAACGCAACTGGCCTGTCCATGTTTTATCTGATTCGTTCTTGAGCGTCACCGTGAACGACTGCGCTATGCCTGTCGGAATGGGATTTTTATCAATATCCATCGATTTGTACAAACGCAAATCGTTCTTTTGTGCGACCGTCGACGAACTTACAGGCGTTCCCACGATTGTCATTCCCACATCAGGCTTTTGTTCGGTAATGCTGTAATTGATTGGCGTAACATAAATGTCTTGATTAGTACCTAATTTTTTGTGTTCAAATTTTTCATAATTTGCTTTTGTCACGGTAATGCTTCCGTTCGACCCGATAGGGATGCCTGTGATATTCTTAGCGCCGTTAAAAGTGTGCGTACTGCCGTCGTGCGATAACCGTATCGTTACATTATCTATCCTTGTCCCGTCTTCCTTGTTCAATAACTGTACATTCAGCGTTCCGGTCTTGCGTGCGCTGGCCGTCACTTTGACCGTTTGCGTGTTTGACGGTATTGTTGTTCCGGAAATCAGCTTGGCCATAACATAGTAGGTATAATTGCCGTCGCCCGGAAGGTCGGTTTTATAAAATGTAGCGGGGTTAGCCGTCGAAGTTTCTGTGCTTACATTCTTGTTATTTCCATTTCCATTATACTCTCGATACAGGGTATATAACTGTGCGCCGGGGACGGAGTTCCACGACAGATAAACGGTGCCGTTATCGTTTGTGGCGGATAAGTTAATAGACAAATTCTTTGCCGGATCTTCGATATTAACAGTTATCGGGTTCGCAAAATTATTGGCCAGAACAGGTTGTAAGTTGCCAACGCTGTTTGTCTTGTAGTACAGTACAAACTGTTTTTTGCCGGTAGTCTGCGGATTGTAACCGCCATCCTTATCCCATGTTAACGTAGCCGGTTGTCCTGCGGGAATTGTTATTGTCCAAGGGTAGACCTGACTTTCTACTCCGTTTTCAATCTTGTACAGGTAAAATGTACCCGTCCAACTTGTATTGCCGGTATTCGTTACGGCAGTTGTAAACGTATGTGCCTTTCCTGTGGTCAGCGTCGTGGTAGGCTGACCTGAAACCTTGAATGTCATGGGTGATGCGAGCGACAAAACTGTATTCGATACCACCTGACAATTACCGGATGTATAACTTCGACCTTCAACAGGTACGCCGCCGTTATCCGGCACATCCGCGAAACTGCATGGAATCGATTGATTATGCCACGAACTTCCGGTATGCATCACCATGAAATGCAGGTGGGGGTTCGTTGAACATCCTGTGTTGCCGCTTGATGCGATTTCCTGCCCCTGACTGACATAATCGCCTACTTTGACCAAAGCACTGTTATAAGCTAAATGTAAATAAAGCGCGCTGGTTCCGTCGCCATGTTTAATAACGACTCTGTTCACGGAGTTTTTTTCCAATTCGGAGCAACCATTATTGGGATCGGGTATAAAGTTTTGCGTAAAGTTTTGCGTCACATGTGTCACTTCACCTGCACGGGCAGCCAGCACTTTTGTTCCCTGATTCATGTGAAAATCAAAAGCATACTGTTCCTTGCTTGAATGGCTAAACGAGCCGTTATTTCCCTGTGAACAGGTAAAGGTTGCCCCGCAGGCGAAGGGCAGTTTGTATAACGAATTGACGGATTGGGTGGTAAACTCCCAAATATCGCTTTTGACGGATGCGCTCGTGCCGTTTGACACTTCCACCTGCCAGTAATATTTTCCACTCAGACCCGATAAGGATTGCAGCGTGCCTGTACCGGTCGCTCTTTGCGTCATGTTGCCGAGAGAAGTACCCAGATACAGTTTGTAACTGCTTTCGGGATTATCGGTGTACCAGCTTAACACAGGCGACGTCGGGACGCCTTCCGCCCTGTGTGCCGGACTTGGATTACTTGGTTTCGACGGCGTAGGCGCACCGGTCGTACTGGAGGTTGTGAACGACCAGACGTCGCTCGCGGACGGAGCGTCCTGGTTATCATAAGCGATTACTTTCCAGTAATATTTTTTACCGGGTTGCAGTCCCGAAATGTACTGCGACATGCCGTTGCCTTCTATCAACGTCATCGCACTTGTCGATAATCCGTAATAAATATTAAACCCGACGGAGCCACCTTCCGGGTCGAAAGTGTACCATGATAGCGTAGTAGACGTCGAGACGTTTAGCGCGCCGTCATTCGGCACAGGACTATTCGGTTTAATCGGCGGTTGATTGGCAGGTGTTTCTCCGGAAACTCCTTTCGCATTGAGTGTCAGTACGTTACTATAGAAATACTGTAATGAAGTGTTTGATGCCTTTATACGGACGTAATGGGGACTAGAAGGGTCTAATCCTTTCAACGGTTCGGAAAAAGTAACGTTACTGTTGCCGCTACCAACATTTTTGCTATCTGTTTGCTTTGCGTTTGAAAACGATGGCGTTGTACTGTATTGAATACAATAAGCTGTAACCGATCCCTGCGGGTTGACAAATCCGTTGACAGTTGCCGTGGTCATTGTTTCATTGGAAATGCCTGTTAAGGATAATACCGGATCATTTACCGGCGTGCCTGCATTGCCGCCGCCCGCTGTTATGCCGATCACTTCGCTACATAATATGGCTGCTCCATCAACCACAACCGAGTAATATCGTGTTCCCGAATTAAAAGTCAGTGGATAAGTAAATTTATATGAATGAACCTGAGAACTGTTTGATACTGTTCTAACCGTTGATCCCTGCAATACGGTAGCTAAACTGCTTGACGAAGATTCGCGCAATTGAATATTTGATTTTTCCGGTATCGCACCGTTAGCGTTACACGTTGATAGTGTGAAAGTAGCCGTATTGCCACTAATTGATGCCGAAATTGTTGTGTAACCACGACGGTAAACGACGCCTCCAGCTGTTATTTGCGTTTGTGAAACGCACTCGGTTGCAGTCGGCGAGGCAGTGTAAGTTGCGCCTGCCTCCGTGCCTGTTCCTGCGGCTTGCATCACACTTATGGTTTTAGTTATTACAATCTCATCATTGATAAGTCCATTAACAGTAATCGATCCGGACCGCGTGTTGGCGTTTGAATTTTTTTCGGATTTGACCGTTATCTGCTGGTTGTTGCGACCTGTGGCGGGATCGACTGAAAGCCAGCCGACGGAACTTCGTACCCTCCAGTCCACATTGGCTGTAATATCGAATGTCTGCTGCTCGCTTTCGGCATTAAAATTCAATGTAGTTTGCGATACGTCAAGCTGCAGCGTTTGCGTTGCCGCCTCCTGCGTTATCTTTATTGTTCGCGTCATATCAAAGCTTTCTGCTTTGATGTATATTTCGCCGGTTCGCTGACTGTTGGTGGTATTGGGACGAACGCCAATATAAACGGTAGCATTGTTTGATCCGTTACCCCGCGATGCCGTAATCCAGTTTTGATTAACAGACAATTCCCACGTCGTGTTGGATGTGACCGTCAAAGGTTTTTCCTCGCTGGAATAGGCCGAAAAGTTTAAGGTGAGGGGATCTGCCGTCAGAAAGGTACCGTCTTCAATATACCAAAAGGTTCCCCAATAAGGGTCTGCCTCATATAACTCTTTTGTTCCTCTTGGCACATGCAGGGTCATGTTTTGTTGATTCCCATAAAACGGCGTAGTGGATAATGAAAGAGGAGTCGTCCATTCAACCGTCACATCTTTAAGTACGCTACAGTGCTGGAAAGCCTGAATATCTATAAACGTAACCGACATGGGTATTGTTACGGCAGACAGTCCGTTACAAGAGCGAAATGCTGACATTTCAATGGTTGTAACCGAATTGGGGATCGTTACATAAGTAAGTCCTTCACAGTTATCAAAAGCGCTTGCTCCAATAATTGTTACCGTGTTAGGAATTCTGAACGCTCCGCTCTTACCCGGTGGGCACATAACTACGGTAGTTTTATTTTTGTTGTAAACGACACCTGCTTCCGATGAATAAACCATATTGGCAGGATCTACCTCGATAGAAACAAGGTTACCGCAACTGCGAAAGGCTGAGGCTTCAATGGACGTCACCGAAGCAGGAATTGTAACAGCGCTAAAATTGCAGCCTTGAAAAGCATCGGAACCGATTGAAGTTACCGAAATTGGAAAAGTAATGGCATTGAGACTGTTACAATTCGCGAAAGCGTATCTGCCAATCGTTTGCACCGAGTTGGGGAGAGTTACGGAAGTAAGATTGGGACATTGTGAAAAGGCATAGGACCCGATGGCCGTCACCTTGTCATCAATCACTACCGAACTGATATTCAAACGCTCATCATGCCAGGGACGGCTCGTTGAATTGCTGTAATCGGGCATCGCCTCCGAAGGGGCGGTAGTTGATATGGTCAGGACGCCCGCACTGTTAAGCGTCGCCGTCATGGTAGCGGTCAGATTCCATGTCTTTCCGCCGGGCGGTGTTGTGGATGCCGCCTGCGTTACGCTGACAGTCTGGGAGGTAACGCCCGTGCCGCTGACGGTGATGGTCGCTGTCCGCTGGCTTGTGGTTGTGTTGGCGCCCGTTGTTACTGTCACCGTACCGTTGTTGCTTCCCGAAGCGGGCGATACCGTCGCCCATGATTCGTCACTGCTTACAGTCCAGTCGGTATTGGACGTAACGGCAAATGTCTTCTGCTCGCCTGGCGCAGTGAAACTCAACGAATTTAGCGAAACCGACAGTGAATAGTTAGAGGTCCCGTCGTCAATCGTACCGAAACCCAAAGACCCCCAGAATGGATCTGATTGGTATTGAGCTTTGGCGCCGGCAGGGACGTGAAGGGTTATCAAACTTGTATTTGTACCGGAAAAAGCATCAGGATCAACAGTCACACCGGCAGGATTTGTCCAATGCACTGTAATATCCCTGAGATTGACACAATCACTAAAACAGTATTGCCCAATAGCATTAACCGAAACCGGCAGTATTACAGATTCAAGATTGGTACACTCAGTAAATGCATTATCTCCGATGGAGTTTACGGAACCCGGAATATCAATGGATGACATCTTATTTCCATGAAAAGCTACGCGCTCTATTCTATTAACAGTTGCCGCAAAAGAACTGTATGCTTTACCTGCCGGATAACAAAGCAAGGCTGTTTTATTTTTATTATAGAGAACACCATCCTGAGATGAATAATTAGGATTATTATCAGCGACCTGAATTGATGATAATTTGCTGCAACGTAAAAAAACTTCACATGCGAATGTAGGTCCTCCGCCAAGGTCAATTACACTTTCAGGTATATATATAGAGGTTAGACTTGTACAGCCAAAAAATGATGCCCAATCAATACTTTCGACTCCGTTGGGAATAGTTATTGACGGCAATGACGAGCAATTAGCAAAAGCATGGTCGCCAATTGTTTTTACAGTATTTGGAATAGTTACAGATGTTACATTATTGCAACCGTAAAAAGAACTAATGCGAGTTATGCCGCTCGTAATTATTACAGAAAGGATGTTATTTTTAACAGCGTCCCATGGTACTGAAACGTTATAATCCGGCATTGCCTCCGACGGGAGGTTAGTTGATATGGTCAGGACGCCCGCGCTGTTAAGGGTCGCCTTCATGGTAGCGGTCAGGTTCCATACTTGGTCGCCGTTTGTCACCCCGTCGTCAATCGTCCCGAAAGCAAAAGATCCCCAGACAGGATCGGCTTGATAAGCAGATTTGGTACCGGCAGGGACGTGGAGAGTGAAATTAGATAAATTTATTCCATCAAATATATTATTTGGCAAATTGAGAGGAATAGACCAGTTGACAGTCATTTCAGTCAAATTTAAACACCATGAAAATGCAGCGTCTCCAATTGTTGTTACCGAGTTTGGTATAGTAATGGAAGTTAGACCTGTACATTCCGAAAAACCACTAACATCTATTGTTATTACCGAGTTTGGAATTGTGACGGAAGATAGTCCTGTACATGCAGAAAAAGCGCCGTTTACAATAGTTATTACCGTATTAGGAATGGAGAAAGATCCATTTTTTCCAACAGGATAGGCACATAGTACGGTCTTGTTTTTGTTGTAAAGAACACCGTCGTCGGACGAATAATTTGGATTGTTTGAATCCACCTGTATAGACGTCAAATCAGTGCAGTAATAAAAAACAAAAACACCTATGTACGTTACCGATTGAGGGATCATTATTGAAGTAAGACCGGAACCGGCAAAAGCGTTATTATAAATTGTAGTCACCGAATTGGGAATTACAATTGAAGAAAGGCTTGGGCAATTCGAAAAAGCAGCGCTGCCAATACTTGTTACTGAATTTGAAATCGTAACGGAAGTAAGATTTTGGCTTTCCCTGAAAGCAAATTGACCAACTGATATAACATTATTTTCAATTACCACAGAATGAACCTGATCGCTAAATGCAGGTGCTGACCATGGAGCAATGACAGGAGGTGAACTATTCCAATTAAAATCCGGCATTGCCTCCGAGGCGACAGTTGTGGAAATCGTCAGGACGCCTGCCTGAGTCAAAGTTGCCGTCATGGTAGGCGTCAGATTCCATACTTGGTCGCTGTTTGTCACCACTTCGTCAATCGTCCCGAAAGCGCCCCACCACGGATCGCCTTCGTAAGCAGATTGGGTACCTGCCGGCACATGCAAAGTGGCAGAAGCTACATCTGTTGTTAGAAAAACAGGATTCATGCCGACCCCCGGAGGAGCAATATTTAATGGCGTGTCCCAAGAAACAGTTACATCACTCAGGGGACAGAGCATTAAAGCGCCGGGGCCAATATTGGTCACGGATTTGGGGATGGTCAGCGATGTAATCTTGCAGCCATGAAAAGCGCTGTATCCAATTTCTGTCACTGAATTGGGGATTGTTACAGCGGCAAGGTTGGTACATCCCAAAAACATGCCACCCCCGATTGTGGTTACTTTGTCATCAATCACTACCGAAAGGATGTCATTCTCCTTCCCGTCTGCATACCAATAAAGGTTTGACATGATGGGAGGGTCCATAGTCGACGGCATCGCTTCCCCTGTCGCATGGGTTGTAGCGATCGTCAGTTCACCTGTACCTTCGTCGAGCGTGGCTGTCATGGTCGGGGTTAAATACCATATTTGTCCACTTTTCGTTGTACCGTCATTTGTTCCGTCATTTGTTCCGCCATTAAACGTAACCGGCATATCATTCGTTGTTGGCAACGTTTGTTGACTCCAGCCTAAAGTAGCACATAATGTAAAAAACACACAGAAGATCAGTCGGGAAAATTTGCACTTGTGCGCGGCGCTGTCACCCGTATTGCCGCGTTGCGTTTGTTGATAACTAACTAACATAATCAAAATTGGTTTATAATTTACTAGTTTATGCCGGCAAAAGTAATATATAAAATATTTCATATTTCAAATTACGTATGAACGGTTAAATTTTCGTCATGAACGTCAGCGTTTTTTTGAAAATCGGCTTAGCCAAATGCACCCGATTTTGAAAAATGTTGTATATATCGGAAATATCCTGTATTTTTGTACTGTTTTTTGTACGGATAAAGGCCAACAGGATGCTTCTTCGCAAGAAAACAAGTTTCATTTGATTACCTACCATAAAAATAAAAATATGAAAATCAACATTTTAGACAATCCCGTTCAACTCGGGAACATGGCAGCCGCCTATTGTGCGGGCATTATCAACGATGCTATCATCCGCAATGGAAAGGCACGCATCGTTCTTTCTACCGGCGCGTCGCAGTTCGACACGATCCAGGCCTTAACCGAAATGGATATCGACTGGCAAAAGGTGGAAATGTTTCACTTGGACGAGTATATCGGCCTTCCGGAAAATCATCCGGCAAGCTTTCGCAAGTACCTGAAGGAACGTTTTCTGAATAAAATCAACATCAAAAAGGCTTTCCTTGTAGATGGCGAAGACGACCCGCAAAAGGTGATTGCGGCGTTGACAACCGAAATACGCAAAGAACCCGTTGACATCGGCCTCATTGGCATCGGAGAGAATGCGCACGTTGCCTTCAACGACCCCCCCGCCGATTTCGGAACGGAAGAAGCATTTATTTGCGTGACGCTGAACGACACCTGCAAACAGCAACAGGTTCGCGAGGGGTGGTTCGCTACGGTCGACGATGTCCCCCGGCAGGCCATTTCAATGTCGGTACACCAAATCATGCAGTGCCGACATATCGTTTCCTGCGTTCCATATACCGTAAAGGCAAAAGCTGTTAAGGATACAATTGAAAATCAATTGACGAACATGATCCCGGCCACCATGTTGAAGAAGCATCCCGACTTCGTGCTGTTTCTCGACTTAGATTCAGCTTCGTTAGTCGACGCCGTTTCTTGCGACTAATCCATATCGACAATCATACATCGCAAATCATACATCGCAGTTAAACGGATGAAAAAGTATTTCAAGAAAATAGCCAAGGCGTTAGCCCTCGTGGGGCCGGGCTTGTTCCTGATTGGCTACAACATTGGCACGGGAAGCATTACGACCATGGCTAAAACCGGAGCAGAACATGGCATGGGATTGTTTTGGGCGTTGACGCTGTCGGCCATCTTTACGTACGTCCTGATGGTAGCCTACGGCAAGATCACCCTCGTCACCGGTCGGACGGCACTGCACAACATCAAAGCAGGCTTCAACAATGGCTGGGTATTGGCTTTATATATCATGCTGGCGCTTATTATCGGCGAGATGCTCGCGATCATTGGTGTTATGGGGATTGTGGCCGACTTGCTTCAGGAAGGAATCCTGATGACGACGGGCTTGTCCGTCCGTCCCCTTTGGATTATTCTGATAACGACCAGCGCATTGTATGTACTGATGTGGTTTGGAAAATACCAGGCTTTTGAAAAAGTGCTGGTGTTCTTTGTGATCCTGATGGGATTATCGTTTTTAGTCGTCTTTGTCTTGGTGAAACCAAGTCTGCTCGCCATCGCCGAAGGACTGATTCCCCGCATGCCCGACAAGAACCCGGGACTGATAGCGGCCATAGCAGGCACCACCTGTTCGGCAGCCGTATTCATCATGCGCAGTACGGTCGTGGCCGAAAAGGGATGGACGGTCAAAGACCTGAAAGTTGAAAAAAGAGATTCGTTCGTGTCGGCCGCCATGATGCTCTTTCTGAGCGCCGTCATCATGGCCGTTGCAGCCGGAACGCTTCATGTGATGGGCTTGAAACTCGATAACACCATCGAACTGATTGCACTTTTTGAACCCATCGGAGGAAAACCGGCGGCGTTCATTCTGATTCTGGGTATCGCGGGGGCAGGCTTGTCGACCGTATTTCCAATCGCGCTCATCGCCCCATGGCTGATTGCCGACTACACGGGAAAACCACGCAAACTGCACTCGACGCAATCGCGGCTACTGATACTCATCGCCCTGTTGATCTCGTTCGGTTCGGTTATCCTGAAACAAAGACCCCCTGCGCTGATGATCTTTTCACAGGCGTTTCAGGCATGTATCCTGCCGGCAGTGGCCATTCCCATCTTCGTGCTACTGAACCGCAAATCGTTGATGGGGCCGCACAAAGCTACCACTAACGACAATATTGGAATAATGGCCGTTATCATCTTCTCGCTATTTACCACCTATTATGCCATAGCCGAGCTGTTTTAGAAACTGTCACCCTTTTTGGCGTTTCCGGGATACAAACCAGACAAACACCGCCCAAGCGCCTACCGTGCAGACTGCACCCACCGGATACCCGATGTTGGCGGATAGTCCGAACATTTCGGGCGCCACTACGATATACGTGGAAACGACCATCGTCATGAACAGAGACGGGAATAAGGTCAGCCAATAACACTTCTTTTCACGGACAAGATAGACGGTGATAGCCCACAACGTGAACGTGGCTAACGTCTGGTTCGACCATGCAAAATAACGCCAAATCACATCAAAATTGACTTGCAGCAATACGAAGGCTATAATAAATAATGGCACGGATACGACAAGGCGGTGGCTTATCTGCTTCTGACTGTACTGGATAAAATCGGCCACGATCAGCCGGGCCGACCGGAAAGCCGTATCGCCCGATGTGATGGGCGCCGCAATCACCCCGATGATAGCTAAAAGACCACCCAAACCACCTAACCAGGTATGGGCAATCTTGTCGACTACCACAGCCGCATTGTTGCCATTCGCTTTCAGAAAGTCCTGTAAACCGCCTACCGAACCAAAAAAACTCATCGCCGCTGCCGCCCATATCAACGCAACTATCGCCTCGGCTATCATCGCCCCGTAGAATACGCGTCGCCCTTCACGCTCATTTTTCAGACAACGAGCCATCAATGGCGATTGCGTGGCATGAAACCCCGAAATGGCGCCACACGCAATGGAGATGAAAAGCATCGGGAAAAGCGGAAATTTCGCCGGATCGGGGTGCATGTTATGCAGGTTGGCGGGGAGAACCTCCGGGATTGCTACCCAATTCCAGACAATAGCCACTGCTATTCCAACCGCCATAAACAACAAGGAAAAACCGAAAACAGGATATATCTTGCCGATAATCTTGTCGATAGGCAACAGCGTGGCCAACACGTAATAAACGAAAATGATGATGCACCATACGGAATAGTTCAGGTACTCGGGCGTCATGTTGGCCAACAACTTGGCCGGCCCGGCTACAAAGACCGTCCCGACTAATATCATCAGCAAGACCGTGAATATGCGCAAGAATTGCTTGAAACCGGTACCCAAATATTTTCCCGATGTCTCGGGCAAGCTCATGCCATTGTTGCGAAGCGACATCATCCCCGACAGGTAATCGTGCACCGCACCGCCCAGAATACTGCCCAACACAATCCATATAAAAGCCGCCGGGCCATATACCGCACCCATGACAGCGCCGAAAATAGGCCCCAACCCTGCGATATTCAGAAACTGTATCAAGAAAATCCTTGGCCAACTCATCGGCACATAATCCACGCCATCGGTGCGCTCGCAGGCAGGGGTGGGTCGATCGGCCTGAACTCCAAAAATACGTTCAACCAATTTTCCGTAAAGGAAATACCCCCCAAACAACAAGATAATTGAAACAAAAAATGTAATCATGACTAAAAATTTTTCCTCCGTTCCGGATCAGCAACCCGCCTCATCAGCGTGCCTCCCATATTATAATCGGGATAGGGCGACGCACCATCCTTGCCGACACCATTCGTCATCAGTATTTTGAGGTCATCTAAATGTTTTTCGTACACACCGCGCGGCATTACACGGTTTCGCTTGCATACGGCAGCCGCCATCCCTACCACTTCGCCCATCAGGCCGGTAGTGCGCATGACCCGAACCGTGCCCAGCGCTACATGCGTCACACTGACATTGCGACCGGCCATGAACAGATTGTCCACGTTGCGCGAATAGAAACACCGGTAGGGTATCGGATAGGGGTAAATATTCTGATGTACGGCGATCGACTTGAACTCGCTACCCGGAAACTGTTCTGAGTTTTTGGGATCGGGATAATGCAGGTCGATGCTCCAGGAGGTGGTGGCGGAGCCGTCGGGGTAAGCCACCCGATTCGTGATGTCCTGCTCGCGGAGGATGTGATCGCCCAACAGACGGCGCGATTCGCGCTTGCCCGACACGTAAGCTACCCATCCGAGCTGGCGGTTGGCATAAGCGTCCTTATCGACATACACATTCTTCAAGAACGACCAGTTGGAATAAACGACGAGCAAACCATAGTCGCGGATGCGCTCAAAATCGGATAGCTGGTTGTAGTTCATCCCCGTCTCCCACGTCCATTCGCCCATCGTCACTTTCTGAACATTATCTTCGTTGAAGTCCATGCCATACTGGAATGTAGGGAAAGTGCTCGCGACATCTTTCTTCTCCGAATACCACTGAACGGAGCTGCCCATCGTCATTTTGTCGGCTACTTCCGGTGCTGTCGATTCGCCAAATTCGGCCTTCGACTCGCGCCCCATCGCAAAATCGGCGCCTGCCAGCGCCCCGATGGCTCCGTCGCCGGTACAGTCGGCAAACACAGGCGCCCTGAAGACAAGCTCCTTGCCCGTTTCGATATGCTTGGCCGTGACCGACCGTATGACGCTACCTTTCATCTCAACGGCAAAAGCCCGGTAGTTCATAAACTGGGTAATATTAGACTCGCCATCGACCACCGCCGTTTTCTTTTCGTCCTCGTACTGGCCGGCAGGCTGGGCGTTCCCGCCTTTTTCGGGGCTTAACTCCTTGACGATGCCGCCCAGTTCGGGATAAGGGTCCAAGGCGATGCGTCCGCCAAGATGCACACGCACCTCCGAACTGTTGTTGCCGCCCCAGACCGGACGGTCGTGTATCAAGGCTACTTTCAAGCCCAGACGTGCAGCCGCCACCGCAGCGCATATCCCGGCTACGCCGCCGCCAACCACGACTAAATCGTACTTGCCGCCACTCTTTGGCCTGCTACCGGTCTGCTTGTAACGAAACGCGGTCAGCGCGTCGGATGACGCAGGAGGAACAAACGCAGCGTCCTGCGTGAAATAGAGGGCATCGCACCGTCCGTCGAAACCGGTGAGGTCGTGCAGGCTGATCTGAACGCGGGCGTCATCGATCGTCACTTCGCCGCCATCCTGCCAGAACCACGCATCACCGGTCGCGCCAAAAGTCGTGCCGGCAGGTTGGCCGCCAATCATTACCTGAAACTGCCCCGGCCCCTTGCCTTCAAACCAGGGCGATGTCCAGTTGTAGGTGCGAACAAACATGCGGTAGGTTCCCTTGCGGGGAAAAGTCACCACCGTTGACGCATCCTTCACAGGCACCCCCATCCCGTGCGCCAGCAGATACGACGACCCCATCAGGTCCATGAATTGCTGGTCGACGACCCAGCCCCCCTTGTCTGCGAAACGCTCCGCTTCAACAAAAAGTTCTGCAGGTTTCCTGTTGCAGGCAAAAAAAAGACATGCAACCGACACGGCAACCGACACATTCACAAAATGTTTAAATCTCATTGTCAAATACATTACATTTAATAATTTATTGCGGAGGTATTCCTTTCCTCATCAATTCCTTCAACTCATTCAAATATTGCAGATACACCTGTCGGGGCATCGACTCATGTTTTTTGCAGATGGAAACAGCCATGCCAACCACTTCGCCCATCATGGCGGTGGTTCGCTGTACGCGAATAGTACCGTAAGCCACATGCGTGACACTGATATTGCGTCCTGCCATAAAGAGGTTACTTATGTTACGCGAGTACAGGCAACGATAAGGCACATGATAGGGAAGTATATCAGGCTGAATGCAATAGCTGTAAAACTCTTCTCCCGGAAAAAACTGACTGTTCTTGCTGTCGGGAAAATGCAGGTCGAGCGACCAGGTGGTGGTGAAACTGGCATCGTTATACCACACCCGATTCTGGACATCGTTCTGATTCAAGATGACATCCCCCAGCAAACGGCGTGATTCCCTTTTTCCCCCGATATAGGCAAGCCAGGTAATGCTGCGGTTGGCATATTTGGGAAGGTTGTTTTTCAGATAGGACCAGTTTCCGAGTATGGCCCGCAAATTTTGATCGCGTATATTTTCGGCATCGGTGATGGTATTTTTCGCAAATCCCCCTTCCCAGCGCCAGTCGGGCTTATCCTCTTCGATATAATAACGCTCACTGAACTGACAAGCCCAGTCGAGCACGGGAAAAGCCGAAGGCTTGTCGTCGGTAGCGAACGACCAAAGATTGGAGGTGCCCAGCAGGTGATGGTCGGCAAACACGGGCGCCAGCGATTCGAACGCCTCATAACGGCTTTCACGCCCCATCCGATAATCGGCGCCTGCCAGAAAACCAACCGTTGCATCGCCGGTACAGTCCGAAAAATAGGTTCCTCGAAAACGAAACTCTTCACCTGTTTCTATGTGCTTGGCTACGACCGACTTTATCTTGTCGCCATCCATCTCTACTTCAAAAACGTGCAGGTTCAGGAACAGATGTACCCCCGCTTCCCTTACAATCGCCTCCTTTTTTTCGTCGATGAACGCTTCTGCCGGCCCTGCATTTTCAGGACGTTTCGGATTGAACTCCTTCAATACATTGCCGATGTTCGGATACAGGTTCTTGTCGATATCGCCCGACAGTCCGACACGTACTTCAGAACTGTTATTTCCCCCCACAACGGGACGATTGTTGATCAAAGCAACCCTGACGCCCAGCCGGGCAGCCGAAACAGCCGCACAAATGCCTGCTGCGCCGCCGCCAACGACAACAAAATCATAATGGCCGCCATCCTGCTCGGCAATACCCAACAGGTCTTTCCTGAAAACGGTCAGTTTATCCACTTCCGACGGTGGAACATACGTAGCGTCTTTTGTGAAGAAGATGGCATCACAACGACCATTGAACCCTGTCAAATCGTGCAAAACCAATTCGACCTGCCTGTTCCTGACGTCAATTTTACCTGCCTTTTGCCACATCCATTGTTCGCCAACATTACCCAAGGTTACAGGTAACGCCTTGCCATTGATTTTTAACTGGAACATGCCGGGACCTCCGCCTTTATACCAGGGCGACGTCCAGTTGTATGTACGAACAAACACGTGATACGTACCCGTTTCGGGGAACTCGACCGATGTACTGGCATCCGCCACCGGTTCGCCTACCCCATGCGCCATCAGGTAAGGCGATCCCATCTGGTCAATAAATTGCTGGTCGACCACCCAGCCACCCTTCCTGCTGAAACTTTCGGCTTCGATCAGCAATCCTGCGGACTGGCTGTATGCAGACGCCGTACAGACAATTAAAGTGAAAATTAATTGAATAAATTTCATGTCATTATTTATTATAAAGATTTTACGTTCCTGCCTGTCAATATTCTGTGATACTGTACACTTCCAGCTGGCACAGGCGCACCCTGTTGTTTGTGTAGGGCGGAATATACCATCTTACCCTGTCGGTAGTTACACTTTCAAACTCCTTATAGTATACTGCCAGTTCATTGTTGTCCTCAGAAACAACATCGACCCACTGATCGTCGATCCAGGCTTGCAAACGGAATTGGGGCATGTGCTGCGTAGCATTGCTCATGTCGCGCCACAGTCCCATCGCATTGATGGAAAAGAAACCTTGCAGGTCAACCTCAATCCAGTGTTCATTGTTGCTGTCGTCGGTCACCCACCTTGTCGCAGTCGTCCTGTCGCCGTTTACCGCCATGTCTCCACCTTGATTGTCGGCATTTATATCGCTGTGCGCAACCGGCTTGTTCAGCACTACATTGATGGTTGTCTTTACGTTAACCTTCTGCGCAACTGCCGCAAAAGTATCTATCGCAGTCGGTTCGGGAAGAAATAACGTCCGATACGTGACCGGATCGGTCAATTTTACGTTGCGGATCACCACCGAAGAGGCCTCTTCAGTTGCAAAAAACAGCGACACGGGAACGTCGGACGTATTAACGTACCGGACGTTCAGCCCTACTTCATCATTGTTGGAAACACCTCCCCATGTCAGCTTCACGTCCGTACCGTCAGCTTCTGCACTGATTATCGAGCGATTGTTGAGCCTGTTTTGATAACGTTCTCCGTATATGTTGGCTGTCGTTTCGAACATGACCGACTTGTTGCCATGTTGATCGTGCGCCACCCACTGAAACGTATGATTGCCTTCATCAATATGTTTTTCGTTTCTGCCGATAAACAAGTCGAACGGTTCTGCCGGTATATGGGCAGGTATGGCTATATCCAGCGATTCCTGACCAAGCGACCACTTGATATTTAGCGTCTTGGCACGGGGATCGGAAATCCAGTACCGGAACAGTACCCGTTCGTCGCCCGAAAAAGCATGCACGGAATCCACTTTGCCTATATAGACAATCTCCCCGTCTTCAAGCCACGACCTGTGTTTGTCGTTCATATCCGCACATCCGGCTAAGGTCAGCATTAAACATGCCGGAACGATTATTTTTTTTATTTTTGAATTCATGTTTGTCAAATTTATTGATTCCTATACATTATTCTTGAAAATTCGGATCGCCCCAAAACCTAATCTCGTTGATCGTCATCGCCATGGTTCCAGTCCATGTGGACAATTGCTGAAAACGAACCCATTGAACAGCCGGCGCTTCCAGTGGAAATTCCCATTCCTCGCCTTCCAGTGCATATTCGTAATCCTCGCCGGTAGCGGGCACGGAAGTATCCAACCCTGAAGGTCGTACCGAAACAAATACTTCAGGATTAAGCAGTATCCATTCCGAGTTGTTCGATTCGGGATTATTGCCTACGGCAGGATCATTCGTGCCGTACATTAGTATTTCCTTGGCGCTATGCAACCGGAAATAATAATCCGACCGACTCCAGTAGCGGAAACGCGACAGTTTCGCCTTCACGCCCAGATTGATGGCAAAATAAGGAAGGTTTGTGCCTGCGCTGTAATAATACAGTCCGTAGGTGCTGTTATCCGTCACAATGCCATCCCACAAGACCGACAAATCGGATGTGCCATACGGACTGATTGTGAATTTCGTCGAACGCGGTACGGCAATAAATTTGCTCCTGTCTAACATCACTTCATACCAGGGCTTCATGGATAACTTCAACGTGTCGGTATAGTTGTCATACACATCCCTGATGAAAATCCCAAAATCCGCCCGTACCGAATCAAGTCCGCGAACCGACTGATTTGATATTTCCGCTTCCGAATAGAAAGTCTCGATATTTTCATAGACATTTTCGTCATTGCGGCGTATCACCGACACGATAATATTTTCTTTCAGGGGATTATTCCAGCCCAAGGTAAAACCGCCCCAGCTTTCATGGGGTTCCAACGAACGAAAAACCTCGTAAATGGGCGATTCTTCCGGATGTATCTCCACGATAAGGGGAAGCGATTCATTGCGGCTACGGTCGACCGTTATTAATTGCACCTGCGCCGTGGCCGACTTGCCGAATCCTCTCAAAGTAATGCTATTTGAAAAAACGGAAGATTTTTCCTCCTGAACGGAACCATTAGGCAGTTGATAAATAGCTTTTACATATAACAAGTCGGTTTCGTCAGGCAACTGATAGGTAATGGTGGCCCCTCCCGGAAAGTTAGCTATCCCGTCGGCAAGTACCCTCACTTGCGACGGAGTTGTTTTATTGACTGGAAATTGCCCGTTGAATCCTTCCGAACAACTGAAATATCCTATCACCACAAACAGTAGTAGCGGGATACTTTTTAATATTTTACTTTTCATGTTCTTAACTATTAACTATTAATTATTAATTATTAACCTTTTACCATCCCGGATTTTGAACAAGGTTCTTGTTCGTCCTCAATTCGAGATCCCTGATAGGCCACAAATATTCCTTCGTGGTAAAACGTGGCGTTTCAATGGTTACCACATTATAGTAGTCGGCTGTATTCGCCCCCATTACATTCCATCCCCGAATGGGTTGATTAAGCAATTCGGACGCAATCTTCCATCTCCTGATATCCCAAAAACGTTTTCCTTCGAAAGCCAGTTCAATCATTCTTTCCTGACGGATGATGGATCGCATGCCCTCTTTGGTTGCCGGCTTGGAACTGAATCGGGAATATTTATTCCAACTGTCGACAACGCCTTCAAGACCGGCACGCGCACGTATCCGGTCGATATAGCGATACACTTCATCGTTTGGTGCTGCCATGGTTTCGTTCAGGGCTTCCGCATACAGCAGATAGAGGTCGGCCAGCCTGATAATGGAATAACTCGTTTGTACGCGCGAAAGACTTGTGCCGGCAGCATTCCGCGCCGATTCAAAGTGGCTCAATTTCTTTGCCCAATACCCTGTGATGGAATAGCGAATACCGGAATAGTTACCCGATCCCTGTCCTCTTTTCATCGCCATTATCCATGATGTTTCCTGAGCGGTGCCGTTGTCTATATCCCGATAACGGCCATTGCCAAACCATACATTGCCGTCAAATCCGAGACTGGCATAAAATCGCGGTTCGCGATGCATGTTCAAGATGGCCGTTTCGAATCCGGGCTGTACGTAGTACTTATGGTCAGCCGGCGCAGGCGCCGTCCTGAAACGGTTGTCGTAATCGTATTGGGTATCCTCGTCGATGGGTACGCCGCGATTGGTATAGAATGTTTCCGCCATCCTCAGGGTAGGACTGAGGATAGGCAGACCCTGTGCTCCGCCTGCTTCTTCGGTAGTGAAAAACGGAAGGGCACAATATTGAAGGTCGCTTGCATTGGCGACGCGTGAAGAAGCCCAAATCATCTCCGAGTTCCATTTATCCATGAAAACATGACGGCATGTCATCACTTGCCGGGTGGCCTCCGACAGCGAATAAGCCGACTGAGTGGGAAATTCATAAAGTCTGATCCCCTCTTCCTCACACAGATCAATGGCCTCCTTGCACGCATGGGCTGCTCTTTGCCATTTTTGAGGGTCTTCCCCGCTCTTGAACAACGACACATTACGATTGTCGATCAGGGTATTAAAATCAGGGTTGCCATTGAACAGCGGACTGGCAGCCATCACCAGCACCTCAGCCTTCAACGACAAGGCAATCGTTCTGGAAATCCTGCCCAACTCCATGTTTCTGTCAAGTACCGAAGGCCGCAAGGTGCGGGCAGCTTCATCAATCAGATCGACTATATAATCCACACAATCGTCGAAAGGCTCGCGGTAAACGCGTACTTCATCAATGCCCGCCGAAATGGGCAGATTCTCGCGAATCAGCGGGATAGGCCCGTACATGCGCAACAGATAGTAATGGTAGAACGCCTTCAACACCTTTACCTCTGCAATCCAAAGCGTTCTTTCGTCGTTTTTCAGGTCGGGTCCCACTTTATTAATGTTTTCCAGGAAGATATTGCAGTCGCGTATGGCACGGTACAAAGCCCTTCCGGAATTGAGCCCGTTCCAGTAATTCAGCAACGGATTGTCGGAATTTTGCAACCCTTGCTTGATATGAAAAGCATTAAAGCTGGCTGTCGTACCGTAATAGTACGAATCTTCATGCGACCAGATATCGTCGCCTCCCATGATCGCGGGATCACCTGCCGGTTGTCCAAAGTATGGCAAATACGTATAACACGTAAATAGATATTTTTCAGCACCAACCCTGTCGCGAAAAGCATAATCCAATGTTGCCACATTGTCGGGAACAACATCTAAATAATCCTGACAGGCAAACATTGACCCGACAATCAATATAAACAATACTATTTTTTTCATGACTTTTACTTTTAAAATGTTATTTGAACGCCCAGATTACCGACTCTCTGTACGGGATATCCCAGTCCGTTCCCGGCCATCTCAGGGTCCCATAATTTAAACTTACTGAATGTCAGCAAGTTCGTCCCGCTAAGATAAACGCGTAAATTAGCTATTTTAGCTTTTCGAGTAATACTTTGAGGAAGCGTATAACCTATTTCCGCCGATTTCAGGCGCATGAACGAACCGTCGCGCATGAACCATGTACTTCTTTCCGCAAAGTTATTACTGACCATCCTGTCGGAAAAGCGGGGAAACAAAGCATATATATCCTTGTTGTTTTCGCTCCAGTGGCTGTCGGCATACGCCTGCAACAAGGCGTTCTGCGACCTGATGGCGCTGTTGTCATCCGTGTCAAGAAAGGGAACTGTCGACGGACGGGTGGCTGAAATCGCCGTGTTGATCCAGAATGATTCCTGTGCCAGTCCCTGAAAAAAGAATGAAACGTCAAACGATTTATATCCTGACGAAAGTCCGAAACCGTAAATTATTTGCGGTTCGGAAGGAAAGCCGATGGGAACCCTGTCGAGGGATGTGATTTTATCGTCTCCGTTGATATCGCGGTATTTGATGTCGCCTCCCATGTACCTGTCGGTTCCTACGTACTGTATGGGTGAATTGCTCACTTCATTGTCGTCCACAAAAAGACGCTCGGCCAAGTAGCCCCATTGTTGCGACACGGGTTGGCCGACTCTCGACAACCAGGGCGTCAAGGTGTTGTCCACTTCCTCGTATTCCGTATATTTCGTAGTGGCGTATGTAAAGTTTGCACGACCTGTTATCCACAAGTCTTTTGTTACCTGATGCTGATAATCGAGGGAGAGGTCTATCCCGCTGCCTTTGGCTTTTCCAAGATTTGCCTGTGGCGTAACCTGTAGTCCCATCGTATAGGGGATGTCGCTTCGGGTTAACAGAATACCATCCCTGTGTTCGGTATAGTAATCGGCCATGACTTCAATCCGTCCGCCAAACAGTCCGAGTTCGATACCAAGGTTCATTTTTCGTGCTGTCTCCCATGTTATCAAATCGTTAGCATAACGGGAGATCGATACGCCATCGCGAGCATAATTGAAATCATATCCAAAAACATACCGTCGGTCTACATTTTCCATGTTCACGTTCGACATGTAAAAAAAACGGTCTCTCAGGTCTCCAATCGCATCGTTCCCGACCAGCCCGTATGTTCCTTTCAGTTTTAGCTTCGATACGGTCTTGCGCAGGTTGTCGTTCCAGAAACTTTCGTTGGAGACAATCCATCCCAAGCCGACAGAAGGGAAGAATCCGTACCGGTAACGTTTGGCAAAGCGTTCGGAACCATTATATCCGAAATTAAACTCCATGAAGTATCTGTCATTGTAGGCATACGTGGCTCTTCCCGAGACGCCCTGATTTCTGGCCGGCAACGAGAGTTCGAGATTGCCTGCATTGGCTTCCAGCACATTCCTCCGCGTAAAAACCAGCAAGCCGCTGACGGCATGCACGCCGTCGAAAACGCGGTCGTAATTAACCGCCAATTCCATGTAGGTTGTCGTCTTGATCTCTTTATTGCCTTCTTCATATCCGAGATATTCCGATCCGGTGTTTGGATTCAGGTTGACCAAGTAATACGTATCGGTATATCTGTCGTATGAACCTACATTGTAGAAAAAAGGTCGATAGCTGCGGTTTACGTCAAAATAGGAATAACGGTTTGTCGTAAACAATCCCCGCAACACCAGTCCATTTGTGATGAAATCCAGTTTTTGCCTGGCTTCGAATTGCGCCATCATAAGCGATTTTGTATAATCCTTATATCCTTTTACCATGTCTGCGTATGGATTGATGAAATCCGCCAGCGCGCCATCGTTACCAAAAAGGATATGCTCCGTATACAGATTGGCCTCGTCGGGCGCATAGTAGGCGGGGAAACGGACCGGGTCGGAACGCATCACCTTCTGGTAGAGGTCGGAACCTCCGTCGATAGGTCCCCGATAATCGTCGAATGTACCGTGAAGGCGCACAACAGCTTCGGTTGTACGGGTCACATTGATATTAACGTTTGTCCGTAGCAAATAACGTTTCAAGTCAACGTTGTTGTTAAAGTTATTTTTCTTGTCTACTTTCATCACGCCATTGTCCTGGTTAAAAGTAGCCGCAATATAGTATCGGGCAATATTTCCTCCTCCGCTCATGTTGAAATTGGCACGGTAATTGAAAGTATGGTCTTTGAACAGCATGTCATACCAGTCGTTGGCCGGATAAATATATGGGTTCCGGTTCGGGTTCCGGGTCTGTTCAATCTTCGACTGCGAATAGGGAACACGACCCAGTTTATCGCGCGTGAGCACCGCTTCGTTATACATTTGCATATAGGTTATCGGATCGGCGATTTTAACAGTCTGCGTGGGCTGCGACATGGAACTCTCTACCCGGAACGAAATCGTGGCACTTCCCTCGCGTCCTTCCTTGGTCGTAACCAGAATCACCCCGTTTGCACCACGAGCACCATATAAAGCAGTTGCGGTTGCATCCTTCATAATGGAAAAACTGGCAATATCATCGGGTTGAAGTCGCGCCAAGTCTGCACTTGTCATTTCTACGCCATCGATCAGAATCATCGGACCACTGGCATAAGTCAACGAGGTAACACCCCGTACAAAAAAACTGGCATCGTCCTGTCCGGGCTCGCCTGTTCGCTGGTAAGAAATCAAACCGGCAATACGACCCGACAAGGCAGTAGTTAGATTACTGCTGGGAATCTTCAAGTCTTTCGTATTGACAGTCGAGATAGAAGCAATCACGCTTTCCTTCTTCTGTTTGGCGAAAGCAACCACTACCACTTCGTCAATCTGTTGGGTTGCTTCGAGCAGGGTCACGGCAATGATACGCTGTTTACCTACCGTTACGTCCTGCGAGTGAAAGCCAATATAGCTGAATTGCAGTACCGCTTCCTCATTCGCAACTGTGATGGAAAACTCACCGTTTGCATCCGTTGCAGTACCGGTACTGGCGCCAACGACGGTGACAGTTACGCCGGGCAAGAGTTCTCCGTAGCTGTCGGATACTTTGCCGGTGATGCGAATGCCTTGTTGCAAAACTGCTTCCGCCACACCGTGTTCGACCCGAAAAGGAGCGACCGTCTGTTCAAAAAACTGCTGTTCAGCTACCCATCGGCCCTTTTCTCCAAGACTTTCGGCTTCGACCAGCAATCCTGTTGATTGACTGTATACGGATGTTATACAAACAATCAACACAAAAGTTAAATAGAGACTTTTCATAGTATAAAATAAATTTAAAAAAAATATGTTTCTCAATTCTCAATTCTCAATTCTCAATTCTCAATTCTCAATTCTCAATTCAACCGGCCCAAGCAGTCCACTTTCCCGCAAGCCCTCGTCTTTTGAAGGTCCGCTGATAGTCCACGTCTTGCGGGCCTCATCGGGCTGGCCTGCGTCATAGACAAGCCGGTTGAACCATGTACCGGTTACTTCAACCGTTAAGGTGTTGGTGCCCGACGTGACAAACTCCGTCAGGTCAACACGATAGGGAGGCGTCCACAGCGTACGGACAGGCGAGCCGTTCAACGAAACGACAGCAATCATGTCCACACGTCCCAGATCAAGTGTAAATCGGCTTCCCCGCTTTCGTTCGCCGACATCGAAAGTTGTTGTATAGGTCGCTGTGCCCGAGAAGGCTTTGGCTTCGTCGGATACTTCCAGGTCTTTCCATGCTTTCAACTCCGTAACCGCCAGGGTGGGAGGCATCCCCCACCCTGCTGGAAACGTAACCGTCCAGGGTGCGGATAGCGGCAGCGTACGGGTCACTCGGCTAACTGTCTTCGCCGGGGCAAGGCCTGTCTTGCCCTTGTCGCGGAAGACGACAAAACAAGAGCCGGACGGTGGCAAGTCAAGCGCGACCACTGTGCGGTCGCCATCAAGCCGCGCTTCAGCCTGCGTCGCCGTCCCGGTCACAGGATCCCATATTTCAGCCTTTCCCGTCGTGTTGCGAAAATCAAGCGTCCCGGCAAACCCGCTTCCTTTGGGAGCGGTCACATAATACCAGTCGGCGCCATCCGCGCGACGGTGCAGCCACATAGCATCGCCGCCCATCACGTCGGGCTTGATTTTCAATTCATTCAAGGCCTCGTCAAGCGTCATTCCGGCGACGACGGCGCCTTTTCCCGTTTGCCGCACACCCCTC
>Ga0082212_10000976_pt2 | contig 31963 bp, 27 predicted proteins | sample TergutNt197P3_FD_71548 | JGI IMG/M metagenome (GOLD analysis project Ga0082212, IMG submission 71548) | Neocapritermes taracua P3 segment gut microbial communities from Petit-Saut dam, French Guiana - Nt197 P3 | ecosystem: Host-associated > Arthropoda: Insects > Digestive system > Gut ...
TAAGGGGAATCCGGGTGCCTTAGCATGCCGCCCCAACGGTAGATTCCATTAGGAGGAACTTAATGAAAAAGTTGGTATTTGTGGCTCTCATTGTGGCGCTGGTCACCGGCATGGCGTTCGCCGACGATGCTGAAGTGCATGTATTCGGCACGGCAACTGCGAATTTTGGCATATCGGCTGATTTTGGTACTGAAGATGACGACGGCGAAGGTAAATGGATTTTTGGTCCCAACGATGCAATTATCGGTGCCCACGCCGAAGCCGGAGCGGTGAGCGCAACGGTCAAACTTCAAGCAAATGGCATTGATGCGGTTCTTGACAAATTAGACGCATCGGTTGATCTCGATCCTCTTACCCTTTCGGTAGGCTATTATTACCTTCCTTGGGTGCAGTGGAGCGCTCTGGATGTATTTGGCGATGGCAACTATGGCATTGGCGCTTCGGCTGTCAAGGAAATATACATCCAGGCTAAATATTCTGCAGACCCGGTCACCGTCTACTTCGGTATTATGGAAGCAGGTGTCGGAGGAAAAATTCTTAAAGATAACGCGGTATTCCCCGGCTTCTATATCGGCGGCGATTTTGACGCAGACGGCATTAATATCGGCGCGGCTTTTTACGGCATCCCCAGAGGTAAATATTGGGAAGGTGGCGACAAAGCCCGGTTCTCCTGGATGGGCAATGTTCACGCTAATTTCAACTTTGAGCCGATAACCGTCGGCGTTAACCTTGCGCTGTATGGCGATCCCGGTGCCGGTGGCGGTGGTTTGGCAATTTATCATGGAAGCGATCGCTGGGATGCGGCTCATGCCTTTGCTGGAAAAGATGATGTCATATTTGAAGCCATGGCAAGCCTCGGCGTTGATGCCGGCCCCGGTACCCTCGGTTTTTCCATTGGAATACTCACAAATGTGGCCAAGGCTGATACCGACTCCCTTACTGGCGGTATGGCAGATATGAAGATCGGCCTCTGCTACGGCTTTGACATCGGCGGCGGCTTCAGCATTATCCCCGGTATTGTCGTGAATTTACCGGTCTCCGATCCTGACGGCGATACGCCCTATCATAAAGGCTTCATGGACATCGGCCTTACCTGCGGCTGGAGCTTCTAAGCTGTTCGTTAGCGTATAAGAAAAAAAGCCGTCCGCATGGACGGCTTTTTTTTAGCTTATGTTTGCGGGGGGAATATTTTTCAGGGTATTGCGCGGCGGATGCGGAGTGTTTTTAAAAAAGATTAAGTGAGTTATCTCAAATTGCGCTTTGAAGGGCTATTTGTTCACGTACCAGGATACCAAGAATTTCTTCTGGTTTTTTATGGGTCGCTTTTGCTTTTTCAGCGAGATACTCGGCAGTAGCATTATCTACACGTACCATTGGAATACGTAAACGTGCCTTTGATGGATCGACTTTTGGTGGATTTTTTGAATAGTATTCGGTAAGCACGAAGGCTTCTTCTTCAGTCATTGTCTCCATAATTTTCCGGGATTAACTATATTGTATAGAAGATTCTATTTTTCGACAACAGGTAATCTTTTCCTGTATTTTTCGAAACCGTGTCCCTTGAAATCTACGTTGTATTCGGCGGAACGGATGCAGTATATGCTTTCATCAATGGTGGCATAAATGTCTATCGCCAGAAGGGAGTAAATCGACCATTCGGGAATTGTGCGAAGGAACGCCCAAAAGAATATGGCAATATAGGCACCGGCGGCAAACGCCTTCTGAAAATATGTGTGAACCATGTTGCCCTTGCCATGGTATTTTTTTGCCAGCAGAAACACCAGAAGCTTGTTCAGAACGGTAAGTATCATCATTCCGACATACAGCCAGAACTGCCAGGTTTCAAGGCTGTCGGCGACAAAACGGACAAAGCAGAGGGTCGCGCCCATAACCAGCACCACAACGTCTCCGACCGAATCAAGGGCGGCGCCCAGCTCGCTTTCGGCTTTTAAAATGCGTGCCAGCGTCCCATCGAGCTTGTCAGAACAAAGCAGAATTAAATAGACGATTATCCATACAATAGGCACATTGGAAAAAGTTTTGTTTATAAGAGGGAGGGTAATTTCCACCTCCCAGCTTTCCCGCGTCAGAAACAGAAGCGAAAATGTACCGGCTATGCGGATACAGGAAACGATGTTCGGCAGGTGCCTTTTAAATCCCGATGCTTTTTCTTTTGAAGGTTCCATTGGCAAGACTCCTTCTGTTCATTTTTAACACTTTTTACGGTTTTGTATACCATTGTGTAAAAATTCCCTGCGTGAGATTATTATTTAAAAAGAGGCGCCGAAAACCAGGCCCAAACGGAATAGTTTTACCCCAAGCATCCAGCCTACAAGCATGCTGGTAGAATCGCTCATTCTGTCAAAACGTATTTCGGTTGCTAAAGGCCATGTAAAGTCAAGCTTAGCTTCCAATAAAGGGGCAATGCGGCTCTGCCCGAAAATAAACTTGTATCCGGCTCCGGCAAATATATTATGGGTATCGGCATCTGCCATGGCCATTTTAGGGGGGTGCGGGTAAGGCTCTGGCCCCAGGGGTATTGTTTTGTCCATATCATAAAAAGTTAATACGCCTGCTGCTCTTACATCAAAACGGTGGAACTGGTAGCCGCCGTTTATAAAGAAACCCTCAATATAGTTCTCCCTGGGATACCAGCGGGCTTCCATACAAAACTTCGTCCAGGTTACCGCCGTATCTGTTCCTTTTTCCGGGTACCCAGGCCCTCCCTTCCCGCTATATGCGGTATCTTTATCAAAACTGGGAATTCTTGCAAAATCTATATGCGTATAGCTAAAATAGGTTTTTACCGAAAAATTTTTCAATACCGAGTACTCAAGACCAACCCCCAGCCCATGCCCTCCGAAAATTAATCCCGTTCCAAGAGGCACGAGGTCTAAAGTTACCGCAAAGCGTCTGTTTCCCTGGCTTTCTTCTTCGGCATGTTCCGTGGCAAAAACCGGCATTATTACAATAACCAATAATAAAATGATAAATATTTTTTTCATTTTATATACTCCTAATGTACCTCGCAAAGACGCATCGAACCTTCGGTTCGCGAACGCAGAGATAAATCTTTATTTTTCCTCCGCAGCCTTTGCGTCTCTGCGAGTTACTAACTGGGCATCCAGGTTTAATTGTCTATTTGAATTATCGGGGTTACAGGAGCTTCTCCGGTGCCATTGGTAAATTGTACAGTTGCATATCCCAAAGCCTCAACTCCTATAGCTTTAAGACCGTCTTTTTGCTCTTGAGTCATCATCGCTGGATTACCGGTTATATATTGAGCCAATTGTTGGCCCAGGGTTGCCATATCGTATTCATGGTGCGCCATAATCAATATTTCAATATTACTTATTACTTCAGTGTTAGAATAAGTAATGAACTGGCCACGCTCAATAACTTCCCAGGCATTCAGTACCGAGATGCCGCCGGAAATAGCACTGCCTCTTACCAATGAACCTTTATATGAGTCGCCTGCATAAAAGGTAGAACCTTTGCGTGCAATGATAAACTTTTCGTTGTAATTAGCTAAACCGGTAAGGGTCAGCGTTCCGCCCTCACTGATCCATCCGTCGTCGCCTGAGTCATCGCAGGCGATCATTGAGAAACAAATTGCAGCTACTGCTACAATTCCCACAATTTTCAACATCTTCTTCATAACAAACCTCCTATGCCTCAACATACACCTTTTTTAATTTAATTTCAATGCGGGGGGTTGACTTTTATTCTTTATTGGGATATACTATGTATATCCAGGAGGACTGAAAACGATGCAGACGGCGGTAGTAAAATGGGGCAATAGCCAGGGAATAAGGCTCCCCAAAACATTTCTTCAAACTATCCAAATTGCAGAAAATGATCTTGTGGACGTGGTACTGGAAAATGAGAAGATAATAATCAGAAAAAAGAACAATACGAAAAAGCATAAAACAACCAAAGAGCGCCTTGCGGATTTTTATGGAACGGGTAAAAGCAAAATACACAGAACGCAGGCAGAAATAGACTGGGGCAGTCCTGTTGGAAAAGAAGTATGGTAAAACAGGGCGGGATAATCTGGCTGGATTTTGATCCGCAAACCGGCCATGAGCAAAAGGGACGGCGGCCTGCTCTTGTGGTGAGCAATGACACCATTAATAATTTCTCAAATTTGGCCATTGTTTGCCCCATTACCAATACCAGAAAAAATTATCCGTTTCACATCAAATTGGACAAAAGAACAAAGACAACCGGCGTTATCTTATGCGATCAGGCAAGAACATTGGACATTATCGCCCGGAATTATGAAACAATTGAACAAATTCCCGATGATATTCTGATGGAAGTCATTGATATCATCGGCGGTTTTATTGAGTTCGGGGGTTAATATTCTTCCCCGAAAAGTGTATAATTGACGGACAATGACCGAAGAAAAAGATACGCTTGCCCCAGCCGGTAGAGTAATACCGATTGCCATAGAAGACGAAGTAAAAACCGACTACCTCAATTACGCCATGTCCGTTATCGTAAGCCGCGCCCTGCCCGATGTGCGGGACGGGCTAAAGCCGGTACACCGCCGGATACTGTACGCGATGGACGAATTGGGTCTGCGGCCCGGTTCGCAGACAAAAAAATGCGCCCGCATTGTCGGCGACGCCATGGGAAAGTACCACCCCCACGGCGACCTTTCCCTGTATGACGCACTGGTCCGCATGGCCCAGGATTTTTCCCTGCGCTATCCGCTGGTTCACGGGCAGGGCAACTTTGGCTCGATAGACCCCGATCCTCCGGCGGCCATGCGCTATACCGAAGCGAAAATTTCCAAAATCGGCGACGAAATGCTCCAGGACCTCAAAAAAGAGACCGTGGACTTTGTTCCCAATTTTGATGAATCCGTCGAAGAACCGGTGGTGCTGCCCGCCGCCGTCCCGAATTTGCTGATAAACGGCTCAAGCGGCATCGCCGTGGGCATGGCGACCAACATGGCCCCCCACAACCTCGGCGAAATTTGCGAGGCGATCTGCGCCCACATCGACAACCCGGAAATTACCATCGAAGAGCTGATGCGCTTTGTGCAGGGGCCGGACTTTCCCACCGGCGGGGTCATTTTTGGCCGCAGGGGAATCCGCGACGCATACAAAACAGGGCGGGGCAAGCTGCTGGTACGGGGCAAGTTCAGCATCGAAACCACCAAACAGGGCAAGGAAAAAATCGTCTTTACCGAGATTCCCTACAACGTAAACAAGGTTCCGCTGCTGGAAAAAATCGGCCAGCTGATGCGGGACAAGGTAATCGACGGCATCGCCAACGCCAACGACGAGTCCGACCGCGAAGGCATCCGCATCGTCATCGAACTGAAAAAAGGCGCGATTGTTAAGGTTGTGCTTAACCAGCTTTTTTCCAACACGCAGTTGCAAACTTCATTCGGCATCATCAACCTGGCGCTGGTGGGCGGCAAGCCCCAGTGCCTCAACCTGAAAGAGCTGATCCATCATTTTATCGAACACCGGGTAGAGGTCGTTACCCGCAGAACGCGCTACGAACTGCGAAAGGCCGAAGAACGCGCCCACATCCTGGAAGGGCTGGTAATCGCGCTGGCAAACATCGACGAGGTTGTGGCGGTTATCAAGGCCAGCCGCGACGTGGCCGGCGCGCGGCTGAAGCTGCAGGAACGTTTTTCGCTGTCCGAGGCGCAGAGCAAGGCGATTGTGGAGATGCAGCTTGGCCGCCTTACCTCGCTTGAGATTGAAAAAATCGAGAAAGAACTGGAAGAACTGAAAGTCCAGATCGCCTATTATAAATCGCTGCTCGCCGATGAAAAAAAACTCCGCGGCGTTATCAAGGACGAGACCAGGACCATCGCCGAAAAATACGGCGACGCGCGCCGCACCGAAATTGTCGCCGGCGAAGTGGAAAACATCAACATCGAAGACCTTATCAAAAAAGAAGAGATGATGATCCTCATTTCCAACCTGGGCTATGTAAAGCGGGTTCCGGTCGCGGCGTACAAGAACCAGGGGCGCGGCGGCAAGGGGATGATAAGCGCCAAGCTTGCCGAAGACGATTTTGTCGATCAGATTTTTGTCGCGTCCACCCACGAGTACATCATGTTTATTACCAGCGCGGGCAAGGCCTACTGGATGAAGGTACACGAACTGCCGGAAGGCAGCAGAACCAGCAAGGGCGCACACATAAAAAGCCTGCTTACGGTTTCGCCTAACGAGGATATTACCGCCATTGTTTCCCTCAGTGATTTCAGCGACAGCGAATTTCTATTTATGGGGACGGCGCGCGGCGTTGTCAAAAAAGTTACGACTCAGGAATTTGCCAACGCGAAGACCAGGGGTGTTATTGCCATAAAACTCGATGACGGCGACCGGCTGGTCAGCGCCCTTTTGACCAAAGGTTCCGACGAGGTGGTGCTTATTTCCCGGCGGGGACAGGCGCTGCGCACCGGCGAGGATCATGTGCGGGCGATGGGACGCTCCACGCGGGGTGTTACCGGCATGAAGCTTGCCAAAGGTGACGAGCTGGCAGGAATGCTGCGCGTCGATCCGGGCGAAAAAATGCTGGTGCTCTGCGAATACGGTTTTGGCAAGCGGGTTGATTTTTCCGAGTTTTCATCGCACGGGAGGGGAACGGGCGGCCAGAAAATTTATACCGTCAGCGAGAAAACGGGCGAGATCGCCGGCTGCGTCAATGTGCTTGAAGACGAGGAGATTATGTGCATCACAAGCCAGGGAAAATCAATCAAGCTGAAGGTGCAGGAAATCCGCGTTATGGGACGTGCTGCCCAGGGCGTAAAAATACTCAGCATCGAAAAGCCCGATTTTGTCATCGGACTCGATCGCATTGTAAAAGAGGATTAGTCCACTACGAAACTCGGTTAGTTTCGTAGTGGACTTTGCAGTTTCTCGCCCTGCGGGCTGCGAAACATGCATTTTTCAGCGGATGCAATTGAAAAACTGAAGTTTTTCAATTGCGTTAAAAAGTTCTGGAGGAGTGGTATGAAATATTGTGTAAAAGTTATTTTGTTTTTTGCATTGGTTGTTTTACTGGCCGCCTGCGCGAGCGCTCCAAATTTTAATGAGGTCAAAAACAGGAACTGGCTCCTTGCAGAAGTGCGCTTTGGCCAGGAGATCATTGCCATTGATCGCAGCAGGCAGGAAGAAGGGTTAGGCGAAATTTTTACCCTTCGTTTTGATGATGAACGGATCAGCGGCACTGGCGCGCCCAATCGTTACTTCGCCCCCTATGCTCTGGCGAACAGGCAGGGCGTGAGTATCGGTATCATAGCGGGAACTCAGATGGCCTCGCTGTTCGAGCCGGAAGACTTCAAGGAATACGAATATTTTACCTGGCTGCACAATGTCGAGAGATGGAACCTTGTCGAAGGAAACCTGGAACTGTACGCAGCAGGATCAGACGACTCGCAGGTGGTGTTAATCTTCGCTCCTGCCGAATAGGGATAATGCATTAAGAGTCAACGAATTACGCGAATATAAACGAATAAAGAAAAAGAATTAGCATTTGTATTATTCGCGTTCATTCGTGTCATTCGTTGATCGTAAATAAGGCGAAATCGTATTTTACCGGGTCTTCCGGGCAGAATTCCCGCAGCTTTTCCGTTAACTCGACAACGGCTTTTCTGTCGTTGGACTTTCGCTGCAACAGACCGAGCCTGCGGGCATTGCGGGCGACATGGACATCCAGGGGAATGTACAGTGCGGAAGGCTGTATACTTTTCCAGAGGCCGATGTCCGCCGGTCCCTCCCGCACCAGCCAGCGCAGGGCAAGGTTTATCCGTTTGCAGGCGGAATTCGCGTCCGCTGAGGCGATGTGTTTGGTATAACGTCCGCCATTTGCCGCAGCCATCTCTTCCCTGAACAGGGAGATGCCCTGCCAGATGTCCCTGCCGCCGCCGGCGATTCCGCAGTTAAACAATTTTTCCAGGCTGCCGTATTTCGCGTAACAATGCCTGAAGCCTTTGCAGAAATATTTCAGATCGTCTTCAAAAAAAGTCCGGTGAATACAACGGTTTTTCAGTTTCCGGTAATTGCCCGCCATGACAAACCCGGCGGGGCCTGGTGTCATAAGGGCGAACATTTTCTCCGCGGAGCGGAGGATTAAATCCCGCCTGCCCCAGGCGATAGTCGCCGCAAGAAATGAAGCAATCTCAACATCGGCGCGTTTTGTATAACGGCGCGGAAACTGCACCGGATCGTGTTCGATAAAATCGTTAATCAGGGATTGTGAGGCGAAAAATTCTGCCAGCCAGCGATTAAGCCCGTGAATAATTGGGGGCCTCGTGGGTAATGGTAATGTCGTGGGCGTGGCTTTCCCGCAGGCCTGCCGCGCTTATCTTTACAAACCGGCGGTGTTTTTTCAGCTCGTCGATATTCCGGCAGCCGCAGTAACCCATGCCCTTGCGAAGGCCGGAGACAAGCTGGTTCAGGTAGGCGCTCAGTTCACCCTTGAAGGGAACGCGGCCTTCAATGCCTTCGGGAACCGGTTCTTCGTCCTTGCCGATCTGGTAACGGTCACCTCCGCCATCGGCGATGGCTCCCATGCTGCCCATTCCCCGGTACTCCTTGAAAATTCTTCCGTCATAAATTATTTCCCTGCCCGGCGCTTCCTTGAGGCCGGCAAAGAGGTTGCCGATCATCACCACACCTGCCCCCGCGCCGATGGCCTTCGTAATGTCGCCGGAGAATTTAATGCCGCCATCGGCAATAACGGGAATGTTTGACTTTGCCGCTTCTTCGGCACATTCAAGCACGGCGGTAAACTGCGGCACGCCAATACCGGCAACAATCCGCGTGGTGCAGATTGAGCCGGGACCAATGCCGACTTTAACCGCGTCTGCCCCCGCATCGATCAGACGGCGGGTTCCTTCTTTCGAGGCGACATTTCCGCCAATAACGGGGATTTTGTATTTCTTTTTGAGAGTCTTGATCGCTTCCATGACATTTTTGGAATCGCCGTGGGCGGTGTCAAGCACGACAAAATCAACCCTGGCTTTTTGCAATAACGGTATCCGCTGGGAATAGTCCTGCGGGGAGATCGCCGCTCCTACTATCAGCCTGCCGGATTTGTCTATCGCCGCGCGCGGGTAGCTTTCGTGTTTTTCCATATCGGTTACGGTGATAAGCCCGGTAAGGCGTCCTTCGCCGTCCACCATCGGCAGTTTTTCAATCCGGTGCTTGTCGAATTTTTCGCGCGCCGCCTCTACTGTCGGTTCGCCCTGAACGACAACGGGGTCTTTGGTCATCACGCTGGTAACGGGAAGGGAGTCGTCACGGCAGAAACGCAGGTCGCGGCTGGTGATTATCCCCTTGAGCCGCCCGCCCGTGTTCACTACCGGCAGGCTTGATATGCCGTATTTTTCAATCAACGCCCTTACATCCCGTACATGGCCGTCTTCGGGAACGGTTACCGGCGAATCGATGATCCAGTTGAGGTAGCGCTTAACGCTTGCTACCTGACGCGCCTGTTCTTCCGGCGTGAGGCTGCGGTGTATCACGCCTGCACCGCCTCCCAGTGCGATGGCAACGGCAAGTTTTTCCTCTGTCACCGTATCCATCGCCGCCGAGATAATGGGCACATTAAGCTGCAGGTCTGCGCAGAGAGTTGTCCTTATGTCGCAGTCACGCGGCAGTGTGTCGGAGTAGCCGGGCAGTAAAAGCACATCGTCGTACGAGAGACCTTCGGTAAACTGTGTTCGGGAATTGTTTTGGGCTTCCATAGTCGATAGTAGCACAGCGGCGCAGATGGTGTCAATGCAGATAAAAACCGCAAATACCACTGCGGTATCTAAACTTGACCCACAACTTATTTGCATAAACCCCGGCGGGGCGGGCGCGCGGGGGCGGCGAAATCTGGGAGAGTCCGCCTGCGGAGCCTTTGCCGCTCGTTCATCTCTGCGTTCTCTGCGCCTCTGCGTTAGGAATTTGGGATAAGTTATTTGAACACAGAGTCGGCGCGGGAGGTGAACCAGCCGAGGATCGCCTGCGCCCGGTTGGTAAAGGATGAACCGATGCGTTCTCCCATGCCGGGCAGGGAAGCAGCCTTTGCCATTGCCGCGGCGTAAATCAAAATAGAATCCCCCGTGTCGATTGCCGCAACGATGGTACGGAATTTATTTTTACCTACTGCCGGAACAATGCCGGCGTTCATCGCGGTAAGGTTTTCCTGCACAAAGAGAATGGCATCCGCGCCGGTGCGGTAATCAAAACGGTAAATGTTATCGCCGAATGTCAGATCTTTTTGCCGTGCATACAGGGTCAGTGAAGCGGGCGGCGCGGCAAAAACCGGATCGGGTAACGGTCTTTTGCCTGCAGGGCTGTCAATCACCAGGGAAGATTCATAAAAAACACGCATGGCCTTGCGGCTTTCCGAATAGTACTGGATTCCTGTAAGCGAACTTAATGCCGCCAACTGGTTAAACAGGGCGGCCTGTTCATCGCTGCTCCACGCCGAGCCGCCTTGTGGCTTGCGGTACAGGGACAGGGTTTCGACAAAGAGGCTGGGCGCAAGGCTGCCTATGGCCTCATTTACCGCCGTCCTTAACAGTTCATGTGACGGCACGAGGAGGGGGCCGGGGTTTTTAAGCTGCACCTCGGTGATTGGCGCTGCCGCTGTCCTGAGCGCCGCCGCCCGCTGCACTCCGGCAAGCTCTTCCAGTGAAGCGCCGAAAGCCGGCTGCAGGGCTATAGCGGAAAAAATAACTGGCAGTAGATATTTGTTTTTCATACTTTTATAACAACGCCCTCCGTCGGAAATTACTGGACTTGAGAGGCAACCCGGTTGGTTGCTTCTCAAGTCTTGCATTTTTTCGGCTTTCAGCCTGCAAAAATGCGTTTTAAGCGGAAACTGTTCGGAAACTTGAGGTTTCCGAACAGCTCTATTTTAAACCGCGGTAAAAAACCCGCACCTGTTTGTACAAACCTTCGCCTTCGCTCTTTGTTTCCACGTCGTTAATGTCATTCAGGGTAGTATGGATAAGGCGGCGGTCAAAGGGATTCATCGGCTCAAGCAGAATCGAACTGCGGCTTTCCCTGACGCGATCGGCTACGGTGTAGGCAAGCCGTACCAGCGATTCCTCGCGGCGGATGCGGTAGTTTTCGCTGTCCAGAATGATCCGTATGTCTTCGCGTCCCTGCCGTCCGGCGTAGATGTTGGCAAGCAGCTGCAGTGCGTCAAGGTTTTTGCCTTTTTTTCCGATCAGTATCGAGGAATGTTCCGAATCGATCTTCAGGCCAAGCTTGAATTCCTCCCTGAATAACACCGAAACCTTGCCCGCATAGCCCATGCGTTCGATAAGCTCTGCGACAAAGGCGGTCATTTTTTGCTCAAATTCATTTTGCGCCGCCGGATCCCACTGTCGTCCCTCGCCGGCCGGCTGCTGGCGGCGGGCTGGCGGCGGGCCGTTTTCCCGGCTGCCGCCGGTTTCTTCCGTGCTGCCGTGATACGCGGGCGAGACGGGTTTGTCGGTATGAACCTTTATTCGCACATGGCCTTTTTTGAACAGACCCTGGCGCTGGGTTTCCACAATCTCAACATCGAAATCATCTTTTTCAAGACCAAGTGCCTCAGCCGCGCTGTCGACGGCTTCCTTCTCGGTGCGTCCTTCAAATTCATATATCATATTCTTAACCTCTCTGTACGCCGCGTGAGCGGCGGAATTTAACGAACGTCACCGCTTTGCGGTGACGCAACCTCTATTACTTTTTCTTTTTTTTCTGCGGTGCAATTACCGTTGGCGTGTTTGCTGCTTTCGCCCTCTGTCTTGGAAGGATGTATTTGTGGATTGCCACCTGCTGAACCATTGTAAGCAGGTTGGAGAAAATCCAGTATACCAACAGGCCCGAGGGAACTTCGTACAAAATGAAGAAGAATATCAGGGGCATCGCGTAGAGCATCATCTTCATTTGGGTGTTGCTCTTCTGATCGGGAGTCTGCGTCACCTTGCCGTACAAAAGCTGTGAACCAAGGTAGAGAAACGGCAGCAGGCGCAGGTAAGTCCAGCCCATGGGCGGTATTCTGAATCCCGGCGGAAACTGCACGATGTATTCGGGCAGTGAAAGATCGGGAATCCAGCCGGGAATAAACATCGCCCCCCTCAGATCAAAGTGGTTGTTAAAAAGGTTGTACATTGCAAAGAAGATGGGAAATTGAAGCAGCATGGGAAGGCAGCCCGAAAGGGGATTGTAGCCTTCTTTTTTATACAGTTCTCCCATTTCGGCGTTCATTCTCTGGGGATTGTCCTTGTACTTTTCCTGCAGTTCCTTGATCTTCGGCGACAGCGCCTGCATTCGCAGGGTTGCTTCGGTGCTTTTTTTGGTAAGCGGAAAGAAAACAATTTTTATCAGCAGCGTCAAAAGAATTATCGCAATGCCGTAGTTCGGTATCAGCTTGTAAAAAATAACCAGCAGCCATTTTAGGGCCTTTTCCAGCGGGTTTAATATGCCCCTGGTGTTGGATACTTCAATAAGCTGCATATCGATAAGGCCGAAGCTGTTGTTGCCGGTATTGTAGGCGTTAAGTATTTCCTGGTTTTTTGGGCCCATGTAGAAACGGTAGGTGTCGTCCAGTCTCGGGCTGTTCAGCGGAGGGCGCACTATGTTCAAACGCGATGCCGATGGAATGCCTTCTTCGGGTTTGTCTGAAAAGTTGATGTCGTATTGGGCAAGCAGGGGAATTGCGATACAGGTAAAGTATTTGCCGCAGACCGCCGCCCATTTTGGATTTGTGCTGATGGTTGTGTTTATCTTTTCCATTTTACGCTTGCCGTTGGTGTAGGTAACATATTGGCGGTAATCATAGCGGTTATCGAGTTTTTCAAATCGCGGGCCGATTTGCGGACCGAAGGAAAGGGTATACGCACTGCCGCCAAAGTTAAAGCTCGGAATCGAGTAGCCTCCGTCCAGAGAAACGGTCAGTTCAAACATATAGTCCCTGGGTTTGAAATCGTACTTCTTGGTCAGTCTGAACTGCGCGTCCGAATTCGGAATGGTAAAGTCGCGGTAAAATTTTACCGAGTATTCCGATTCCCGTTCCACATGAAAAAGGGACGACAGCGGCTGGGCGTTCAGGCCGCCAAACGCAATGGTGAATGCGCGCCCTTCGCTGTCCCCCGAAAGAACCATCTCCACAAGATCATCCTTGTCGCTGTGTTCCCTGAGCTTGAATGAAACAACATCGCCGCCGGCATTGGTAAGAACCGCCGTGAACAGATCCGTTTCGATGGTTACCCTCTCTTCGAATTCGGGGCCGCTGGCCGGCGCTGCCACGCTTGCCGGTACGTCTTGTACCGCTGTCTCAAACGGACTTGGCGTTTCCGGCGGAGGCAGCATTGTCTGCGGCACTGGATTCTCCTGGACGGGGGGAGCGGGGGGCATCGAGGCAATCCGCTTTCGCATCATAAATCCCTGCGCAACTGAAAAGCCAATGAGAATAACGGCAGAAAGCGCTATTGCCAATAGAGTGTTTTTTTCCATATATATCTTTTATCCTCCAAAAAAATTATCAGGGAACCGGATCGTAACCGCCCGGATGAAACGGGTGGCAGCGAAGGATCCGTTTTGCGGCCAAAAATGAACCGCGAAAAAAACCGTATTTTCCGATTGCTTCATTGGCATACGCAGAACAGCTTGGGTAGTACCTGCATGCTTTTGGCAGCCAGGGCGATATGGCCTGCTGATAGAATTTTACCGCAGCCAGGGCTATGTGCTTCATTGCAAAAGACCCGCCCTGGCAAGCAGCGATTCCATCTGTTCCGTGCGCCCGGCCAGTGTTGCCTTTGTATCTTCAGGATAAACCAAAAGAACCATGTCATTGCCGCAGTTCAGGCGGGGCTTCAGGCTCCGGTATGCCTCTCTGCCAAGCCGCCTTGCGCGGTTTCTTTGTACCGCAGTTCCAAATCCACGGGAGAAGGTAAAACAGATCCGGTTGCGGTTCAGGCTGTTTTCCAGCACAAAAAGTTTCGCTCCCCGGTATCCATAACGTTTCCCCTTTTCAAATACTTCCCGAATATCTTTCCTGCCCTTAAGACGCTCCTCCCGCTTAAATTGCAGTCTAATAGGGCTTTTTCTCGTCGGCTGCCGAAAGCTTATACCGGCCTTTTGCTCTGCGGCGCTTTAACACAAGCCTGCCGCCTCTTGTTTTCATTCTGGCGCGGAAGCCGAATTTACGGTTCCGCTTGACCTTGCTGGGTTGATAAGTCCGTTTCATGGGATTTTCTCCTATCCGCTCTTTATTTAAAGGTTCTTGAAAACACAGTTAACCCCCATCGGGGCAGAACACCTGGGACAATTATACGCCAAACGGGAAAGTTTGTTCAAGCGCCTAAGGCCGTATTTACCGGCTGCCGGTGTATTTTTCCACCAATTCCGCCAATAGCGGCATGAGCTGCTTTTTCCGGGACACAATCCCCTTCAGTTCATAAATGCCTTCGGCGGCGGCGGGAAAGTTGATGAGGCCGGTGAATGACTTTTCTGCGGCCATAAAAAGATGCGAATCCAGCGCCGTCACATCGGTCGCCAACAGCGTGGCAAAGAGAAAATTCTTTGTGTCCCGCGATTTTTCCAGGGCAGCGATGATTTCCCCTCGGCGTTCCATCAGGGCTTCGGCATTGTTGATCTCTACCTGGCTTACCGCAAAAGACAGTTCCTTTTCGGTGTATTCCTTCATGTCCATGGCCACAATCTCATCCGCCGGCAGGGTACTGATCCGGTTCGACGCGGTCATTATTTCCTGTCCCAGGGTTTTAATATCCAGGCCGGTAATTGAGGAAAGGAATTCGGCGGCTTCAATGTCGGTTTCTGTGGCGGTGGCCGACTGCAATACCAGCGTATCGGACAGGATGCCGCACAGGAGGATCGATGCCATGCCTTTTTCCAAAGGGATTTTTTGCTCCCGGTACAGATTGGTGATGATTGTGCAGGTAGCTCCAACCACCCGGTTGATAAAGGTAATCGGGTAGCGGGTGGAAAGGTTACCCAGCCGGTGATGATCGATCACTTCGGTAATACGGTAATTTTCGATGCCTTCAATTGCCTGGCTCTGTTCGTTGTGATCCACCATGATCACCTCGACATTCGGCTCTTTGGCAAGGTCTCCCTCGAAGATAACCCCGGCGACCCTGCCTTCTCCGTCGACTATGGGCAGGTGGCGGGACGGCGCTTTTGAAAGCGCCTGGCGGAAAGATCGCACCGGATCGTGCAGCTTCACGGGGGTTGTGGATGTGTCGCCCAGATTTCCGACCGTTACCGAATAGATAATAAGCATCGCCGTGGAAGAAGTGTCGTAGGGGCTGATCAAAACCGTCACCTTGTGTTTTTCCGCCAGTTCCGTCAGCTCTTTGGAAAGGATGGTTCCGCCGGAGAGGATCAGCGCCCTGACTCCCATTTCGATGCAGCATTTCTGGATATCCCAGCGATCACCCACTATAACCAGCGCGTTTTCAGCTCCCTCGGCTGCGAGATTCTGCCTGAAATGCGCCGTGTACCAGGCCGCCACAACGATAGTCGATTTTTTGATTTCACTGCCGTTAAAAAGGGTAATCGGCTGAGCGTGGATTGTCGCCGCCAGATGATCCAGCGAAAGGGGAAAGGAAGATTTTTTGTGTGGGTTTATGTTGTTGATGATGTATTGGGCAAAGCCCTTGTGGTGAAACATACTGTGATACACGCCGTTTTTGTCCACAATGGGCAGTACTTTCGCATCGTTTTTCTGCAGCAGTTCAAGAGCGTTCCACACACTGTCGTCTTCGCCGATAGTACCGGGCGTTCCGGTGATGTAATGTTCCGCCTTGGGAACCAGATCCGGCAGAAACTCCGGCAGCGGTATGCCGAAACGGGCGAAAATGTATTCGGTCTGGGCGTTTATATTTCCCGCACGGGCGGCGGTGCAGTTATCATGCCCCTCTAGCTGTTTGAGTCTTGCATAGGCGGCGGCGGAAACTACCGAATCCGTGTCCGGGTTCCGGTGTCCGATAACGTAGGTTTTTTTCTCCATAATGTAAATCTACAATAAATTATATTAGTCAATCAACGGAAAAGTCACTGTAACGGTAAAACATAAGAGACAGTTCCGATGCGGTTTTAAGCAGAAACTCCAGCCGCCGTCTGCTGATGCCCCATTCGGCGGTATCGGAGATATCGTGAGTGGTCAGGGGCAGTACCAGAGGGCCGTCCAGAAATTTGACGGCTCTGAGCATGAGGCGTATCTGCCGGTTAAAATTTTCTTCCCCCCGAATCACCGTATTGTCAATGGAACATGATGCGATAAATGCCGAGCGGATTTCATTTTCCCTGTATAAGCGACAGGTAACGCCGTAGCCCCGCAGGATATCGAATGATCGGAAAAGAATTTCGTGCATCCAGTTTTGGTAAAAGCCGAAAGGATAGGCAAAAGATCTCAGGGGAATACCCGCCTGCCTGAACGCCTGTGCCGGCTCAACGGTTTCTGAGGCAATTGCCGAGCGTTTAATTTCCCTCAGATCAATGTGGCTAAGGCTGTGGTAACCGATGTCATGCCCGCGGCTTATTGCTCTGGCGCAGAAGGGGACGGGCTTTCCGTGAACAAAAAAAGTTACCTTTGCGCCGTATGTATCGAAAAGATCAAAACAACGCTCCCATGAATCGGTATAGTCGTCGTCAAAGGACAAAAGAATTCCCGCTCTATCGGCGCGGGGCATCCAAATGAGATTGTCTTCCCGGCGCTCTGTGGATTTTCTTGCCTGCACCGTAAAACGCACCCGGTATGCGGCATTTTCGAGAGCTTCGGCATTGTGCAAATCATAGACAATATCAAAATCATCGCTTGCTCCCTGCGCCTGAGCCCTGACAATAATCTGCCCGTCACCGTCTACGGTATAGAATTTTTCAATATCATCATTGTTTTGTTTTACCTGCTGAACCATCTGATCGATTGAGGTGATTCTGTGCGGCGGCCGGCGGCCTTCCGCAGGGCGGGGGAGGTTAGCGCAGGCGCCTGAAAAAAACGCCGTCAACAGAAAAAAACACACGTAACGATAGCATTTTTTCATAGAAAGCCTTATCTGGTATTTTCCACTGTAGCGGATGTCCGCCGATTTGACTATAGTGGATGTGAAAGAGAACTCGTTTAGTTCTCTTTCACATCTTGCATTTTTTCGGCCAAGAGATTGCCTTAGGCAATCTCAAGCCTGCAAAAATGCGGTTTTACCGGAAGTCGTTCAAAAACTGAAGTTTCTGAACGACTCTATTGAAGGTAGTGGGGGAACCATGAAAAACAAAAACCGTTTCGTACAAATATTGTGCCTTGGTGCGGCCCTGTGCTGCCTTATTGCCTGCGCCAAAAAAGGCGAGCGAAGCGGCTCGATTACCGCTTTTTCCGGTTCCTTTGTGGAACGGGGACGGCCCATTGCCGACCTTGCCCATTACCGCCTTGCCTACTACGAAGCGGTAGAAGGCGGCGATTATGCCGGCGGCTCCATACAGGAAAGCGATCAGCCGCTTGTTATGGCAGATTACGGTCCCCGGGAGGAACTGCCCAAGGAGATCAAAAAACCGTCGATATATGTGGTTTTTTCCCAGCCCATTGTTCCTTTGGCAAAACTCGGCGAGCCGATTCGGGAAAGCGCGGAACTTTTTACCATAGAGCCGCCGCTGACCGGTGTATACCGCTGGTACGGGACGAAGCTGCTCTCCTTTGAACCTGATGCGGAGATCTTTCCCCAGCAGCGTTATACGATCACCGTTTCCGACCGGATTAAGTCGCTGGGCGGGAAAAGTTTGCAGGGCGAACGTTCCTTCAGTTTTGAAACCGAGCGGCTTTCCGTTTTGGACTGGCGGCTGGGGGATGGGGATAGCTGGGTCTGGAATCGCAATGTGCATCCCGAAGATGCAAAACACATCAGGCTGATTTTTTCATATTCGGTGAATCTGGACGAAATTGCAAAGTGGATCGAAGTGCGCGCAGGCGGTAAAACCTGGCCATTTACCCTTGCGCGGCTCCCCAAAATTGACAGGCGCTACCGGATGGAACAGGGCGTTTTGGTAACCATAAACGAAACGCTGCCCCTTAATGCTGATGTGGTAATGGAACTGAAAGAAGGCGCCCGCTCCGAACCTGACTGGCTTGGCGCGAAAGAGGCGAGAACCTGGAACTACCACACCTTGCTGCCGTTTCGCTATGAAAGTATCTCGGTACGTTCCCAATCGAGGCCGCGCACCGAGGAAGGCGACTCGATTCCCATTTCGCTTGAGTTTAGCCAGCAGGTGGAGCCGGAAAACGCCGAACGGTTTTTTTCGGTTGAAGGACTGCCCGCGCTGAAAAAAGAAAACGTTCAGGTATACGGCACCATGGTGGTGATCAACCGTCTGCCGCTGGAATATCAAAAAACCTATAAGGTGCGGATTTCGGCTGATTTGAAAGACCTGTACGGCCGTACTCTGGGCAGGGCGGAACAGCTTGAGGTAAGGACAGACGAGGCCAACAGCTATGTATACATTCACAACCGCGGGGCGCGGATGATGGAAGCGGGCTACCCGCCGATGATCGTCTGGGAGGCGCAAAATCCCGTTTCGCTGCGAAACCTGGCCGGCACCGCAGCGGGACCTTACGAGCGGCTTCCCCTGGCCAGCCTTGCCGACATGGATCTGTCGCAGTTAAAAGCGAATTCCAAACGGTATTTTATGGAAGACCTTTCTCCGTTTCTCAATGCGGCGGGAAAGGGCAGCGCCGCGCTGCGATGGCAGTACCAGACCAAATCGTCATGGCAGAAGGACAGGATCGATACCTCCGATGTATGGCTGACCGTACAGGTTACGAATATCGGCATAACGGTGCGTTATGCGTATAATACCGTCGTAGTCTGGGCTACTCATCTTTCTGACGGGACGGCAGCGGTAAACGCCACAGTGGAGCTTCTGGAAAATGAACAGATCAAAGCCACCGGAAAAACCGACTCGCAGGGACTGGCGGTTTTTAATTTTCCCGATGGCGATTTTGTTTCCCGTTTTAGCGAGCCGCAGACAAGTTATTCGAACAGCGAGGCTGCCGGAAAAGGGCTGCGAATTCGGGTGAGCGAAGGCGGAGGGAACACGCTGGACAGAGCGGAATTTATTCCCAACAACAGCCATAATCTGTGGCGGTTCGACATTAGGGCAACAGTAAGCCCCTTTGCGGCAGAGCAGGAACGTCCGCTGATTTTCCTTTTCACCGACCGGGGTCTGTATCGTCCCGGCGAAACTGTTACCTTTCGGGGCATTGACCGTAATCTGCGGAGGGGGCGTTTTACCGCATATCAGGGAGAATACCGGATCGAGGTAAGTACCGGTGCGTACCAGGCGCCAATTATCGCCTCACTCAACGGCAGGTCTACGGCAAACGGCGGCTCCTACGGCTCGTTCACCTTGCCTGCCAACATCGACCCCGGCCAATACCGGATCGTCTACCGGCGCGGCAGCGATACGCCATCCGGCAGCGATACGCCATCCGGCAACGATCGGCGGAATCAAACTTCAATTCCGTTTACTGTCGCCAATTTTGAACGGCTTCGCTTCGAGTCATCGCTGCGGTTTCCCGATCTTCCCGCCTACCAGGGAGAAAAAATCACCGCATCTCTTTCCGCCTCATATCTTGCCGGCGGCGGGCTAAGCGGTGCGCCGTATTCCTGGTATCTGACACGGGAACCTGCGCCTTTCCTTCCCGGTGGAACAGGCGGCGGGTGGGACAGTTGGCGCTTCGGGCCGGAACTCAACGACGGCCGTTCCTATGTTGGCCGGGGAGAGGGAAGTCTCGGCCCTGACGGAAAGGCTGAAATCGGCAATGAAACCCGAAGCGACGGCATCGAAGGCGCGGTTTACCGTTACCGGCTTGAGGCTTCTGTTCAGGACGCCGCCCGGCAGGAGATCGCAAGCCGCGCTGCCGTTTTGGCGCATCCCGCCTCATTTTACATAGCCGCCCGCCTTGATCCGGGAACGCAGAGAAATGCCCCGACAGGCGCCGCAGCCGCAGCACGCCCGGCCTATTTTCTTGATGCACGAAAACCTGCGACTTTAAGCTGGGCATTGGTTGCGCCTAACGGAGAAGCTGCACCGGCAGGCGGTATTCCGGCAGGCGGCGGCGAACTTTCGATTCAGCTTGTCCGCCATGAATGGAAGCAGGCGCGGCAGGCGGGAATTGGCGGCAGAATCAACCTTCTCTGGGAACGTGTTGAGGAAGTCGTCGAGCAGCGAAACGTAAAGATTAACCCGGCTGCGGCGGGGGCATTCACTTCGGGGGTGTTCAATTTTACCCCCAACACGAGCGGTCTGTGGGAACTGCGGCTGCAAAGCCGCGATTCAAAACAGCGGATCGCCGCGACCCGTTTCCGTTTTTATGTAAGCGGCGCCGGTTGGGTGCGATGGGGTTCCGACGATGTAGATACAATCAGCCTGACCACCGACCGTCAAAGCTACGCGCCGGGAGAAACGGCGAAAATACTGGTACGATCTCCGCTGGAAAAGGGCAAATACCTGCTCACCCTGGAACGCGAAGGGATTATTTCCCAAAGGATCATCGAACTTGAAGGCTCCGCCCTGACCATCGATATTCCCGTTGAGGAATCGTATGTACCCATAGTCTATGCCGCGCTTTCTTCATACACGGTGCGCTTGGGCCCGCCCGAAAATACCTACTACGAGCCTGATTTGGACAAGCCAAAGGGGGTTTTCGGCGTTACGCCGATTTATGTTGATCATGAAAGCCGTCACTATCGGGTCGAGATTGAAAGTTCAAAAGTGGCCTACCGTCCGGCAGAAGAAGCCGAGGTGACTTTGAAGGTTACGCTTAACGGAAAGCCGGCTCCCGGCACCGAAGTCAGTTTTATGGCGGTCGACCGTGGTGTGGTTGATCTTATCGACTACCATGTACCCGATCCTGTCGCATTTTTTTATAACCCAAGAAATTTCCCCCTGGGTGTGCGGGGCGCGGACAGCCGTTCCCTGCTGATCGATCCGGTGACGTACAGCCTTTCCGATTTGCAGGGCGGCGACAGCGAGGATGATTCCAAGCTGGACGAACGCAAGGATTTCCGTCCAACGGCGGTGTTTGAACCTTATCTGGTAACCGGGCCGGACGGAACGGTGAAAGTGAAATTTTCCCTGCCCGATTCGCTGACCACTTATCGGTGTACGGCTGTCGCCGCCGGTCTGCATGATTTCGGCATCAAAGAGCATGACCTGCGGGTAAGTGCGCCGTTAACCGCAATTGCAGCCTTGCCCCGCAAACTTCGCTGGCGGGACACCGGCACGGTCTCGCTGATCCTTACCAATCTGGAAAATGAGGCGGTGGATGCCCAGGTTTCGCTTGCCGCCTCCGCGGCGGCAGATTCAACAGCCGCGCCTGCCTCCGCTGAAAGTTCCTGGGATACCGTTATCGAAGTTGACGGCGAGACGGCCAAAACCGTGAAGATACTTCCCGGCACATCGCAGGAAGTTATGTTCAAAGTTGCCGCTGTGGGCGCGGGCGAGGCGCAGCTTGTATTTACTCTGCGCTCACCTCAGGTAAACGAGCGCATCATTCGAACGATCCTTGTTGACCGGCCCAGCCTGACCGAGACCGTTACCACCATCGGCAACCTCGGCAGCGACAACGGTTTTGTCGAGGAAGGGATGGTTCTGCCTTCGCTGGTTCCCGAAGGAACGGGCAATGTATCGGTCAGCCTGTCCGTCTCTCGGCTGGCGGCCCTCAAAGAAGCGGTTCGCTATCTCTTGGATTATCCCTACGCCTGTCTCGAACAGCGAACCGCCCGCCTTTTGCCGATAGTCGCCTTTGGTGATCATCTGGACGCTTTTGGCCTGGACAGTCCGCTGAAGGAACGCGGTAAGTGGAATCCAAAAAAACTCATCGAAGACGAACTTGCCGAAATGGCAAAATCCCAGCGCAGCGACGGTTCCTTTCCGTACTGGCCGGGCGGCAGCCTCGGTGATATTTTTGTCAGCTTGAGGGTTGCCCACATCACCTCTCTGGCAAAGGCAAAGGGCATGAATGTCCCCGCTTCGCTGGATACTCGGCGGCTGCTTTCCTGGATCACTTCCACCACGACCAATTCCAATCATTACTCGTCAAAAGATCCTTTTCTTAAGGGCTATTCGCTGTGGATCAGGGCGATGTTCGGAGAAGGGGTCGGCTCGGAAATTACCGCCTTTTTAAGACAGGGGGATGGTGCTGCCGAAGGCAGCTTGGGCATTTCCGGCTGGGCATTTGCCGGCCTTGCTGCGCTTGAACTGGGGCAGCGGGACCTCGCCGCTTCCACCAGGGACCGTGTCCGCAGATTTATCCGTCCGGGAACCCGCAGTCTTGATTTGACTGACACTTACGAGCGGCGGGGGAATTACTGGGGCTATGATGCAGACCGGTACGCCCTCGCGCTGATGCTTTTCCATGCGCTTGCCCCGGAAGATGATATGACCACCCGCCTTGCCACATCCCTCATTGAGCGGCAGCGCCGCGGGGTGTGGAACAATACCGCCTCTTCGTTCTGGGCGGTGCTTGCCTTCGGCGCGTTAGGTGATGCGGAATCCGCCGAGTGGAAGGGGGCGGCAGAACCGCTTGCCGTTAATGTTACCCTTGGCGGAACATCTTTGCTTGGCGCGGAATTTAAAACCTACGGAGGAGTGCCAGTATCGTATAACGGAGCCTTTGCCTCCGAACCGCTTGCCGGCATTGCCCGCGACACCCTGCTGCCCCTGCGCATTGAGCGTACAGGGGACGGCAGACTGTACTACACAGCAAACCTTCGCTACGGCATTCCTGTTGAGCTTGCCGGTGCGCGGGACGAGGGGCTGGGCGTGTTTGTGGAAACCTTTGATTCTGACGGCAATCCTGTTACGAACGGCAGGTTCCAGCCGGGTAAAACCTACACACGCAGGATAACCGTTTCCACTTCACGCGACCGCACCTACCTTGCCCTGCGCGCCCCGATTCCCTCGGGCGCGGAAATTGTGGACTCGGTCTTTGTTACCAGTTCCACCGTTCCGCCCTCCGCCGGCGATGCGGAAAGCAAAGATGAGTGGGATTATTGGAGCCGCAGTCTCTATCAGATGCCGCCGGTGCGCTTCATGATGGACGACGAGGCGCGATTTCACTGGGACTTTTTCCGGGCGGGACGGCAGCAGGTAGAGTTCCGTTTCCGCGCGGTAATGCCCGGCATTTATCCCACGCCGCCCGCTTCCGCCGAGTGTATGTACGAGGACGAAATTTTCGGCCGGTCAGCCGGTGAACTGATAAGGATTGAGTAATGGAAGCTACTGCCCGCATCATCGGGGCGATCCGCGCGGTGCCGAAGGGAAAAGTTTCCTGCTACCGGGATATTGCCCTGGCTGCAGGACTTCCCAACGGCACTCGTCAGGTTGTCTGGGTGTTACATTCCCTGTCGAAAAAACACCGGCTTCCCTGGCACCGGATAATCCGCGCGGACGGCACCATCGCCCTGAGGGCGGGCGAGGGCGGCGATTTGCAGGCACAGCTTTTACGCGCCGAAGGGGTGGCGGTTACAAAAACCGGCCGTGTGGATATGAGGCGCTATGGAACATAAAAACCCCATGAAACTATTCACAACAAATTATCTAAATTCTTTTATTACCATTGCAGAAGATTGTCCCGTCAAAAAAGGGGAGATTCCCCCGGTAAAAAATACCGGAAAAACAACAGCCAATATTCAGTATGAGATGATCAGCAAAAATCCGTACAAATATACATCGGACGATGTGTTGTTTCAGTGCTATCTGATAAAAAATGAAATCAAGGGAAATAATCCTGAATTACGAAAACAATTTTTTTCAAAAGGTCAGCCATGTTTTAGGGCATCACCTCTAACAAAACAATACGGATGGGGAATACACTATAACGATGCAGGAAAAATAGCGCTGTATGGATGCGAAACAGATAAATACAAAACACTTTCAAAAGACAAGGCGTTGAAAGTATTACAGGCAATGAGATCAAGAGGGAAGTAGCAGATTGCTATGCATACAAATAAAGAAAGTAAAATTGCATCGGTATTCATTCGTTTACATTCGCGCCATTCGTTGATTCTTAAATTCCTGATATTGGCTATATGCCTTGTACTGCTGCCGCATCTGATCCTGCGCCTCATTCCATACCCGGAGCTGGAGCAATATAAAAACCGGTCATACGGCTTTACGGCACTGGATCGCAGCGGGCGTGTTTTACGGGTGTTTCCCGCTGATGACGGGGTAAAACGCGAATGGACGCCGCTCAAAGACATACCCGCCGGTGTGGTGCGAATTTTTATCCGCGCCGAAGACCGGCGGTTTTATCTGCACGGCGGCATTGACCCCGCTGCTGTTGCTGCAGCCGCCATTCGAAACTTTCGCGCGGGGCGCACCGTGTCCGGGGCATCGACCATTACCATGCAGCTTGCGCGGCTGATCAATCCGCGGGAATGGCTGCGGGGAAAAGGCTTTCAGGGAAAACTTTGGGAGGCATATGACGCGATGCGGATTGAGGCGCGGCTTTCCAAGAAACAGATTCTCGAACTATGGCTTAACGGGATTCCCTTTGGCAGCAATATTGAAGGGCTGTGCGCCGCCGGACGTGCGCGCTTCGGCAGGGAGCCTGGCAATATTGACGATGCCCGCGCCGTTTTGTTAGCCGTCATTCCCCGCAGGCCGGCGCTGTACGATCCGGCGCTGAATCCTGAAGCAGCGGTGAGTGCGGCGCTGGAACTTTCCCGCCGCTGCCGACTTGGGATTTCTGGGTCAGCCCTGGCGGAAGCCGCTGCCGAAGCCGACCCGGAAACGCTTTCCGATGTGAAAAATCCCTTTTACGCGCCGCATTTTACCGATCGGGTAAAGTCTCTGGCGGCGGATTTGCCGCCTACGAAAAAAATTCATAGTCCGGTGCGAACAACCCTTGACCTCGACTTGCAGCAGTACGCTGAATGGCGGCTGCTTGAAGAACTTGTCCATCTTGAAAACAACCGTGTGAGTAACGGTGCGATTCTGGTGATTGACAATGCCAGAGGAGAAGTGCTGGTTTATGCCGGCTCGGCTTCGTGGTTTGACGACACAAGCAGCGGCAAGATCGACGGGGTGCGTGTCCGCAGTCAGCCCGGCTCCTGCCTCAAGCCCTTCCTGTACGCGCTTGCCCTTGAAAAAGGTTTTTCACCTAACGACATTCTGCCCGACATTCCCGCTATTTTTGGATCAAGCGAAGCGTACAGCCCGTCAAACTTCAACCGCCGTTTCAACGGGCCGGTGCGCTTCCGTCTCGCCCTTGCCTCATCGCTGAATGTTCCTTCCGTATACCTGCTGGAGCGGCTGGGCATTCGCGGCTTTGAGGACTGGCTTGCAGACCTCGGCTTCGATTCGATTGCGGAGGGTAAAGGAAGCTATGGCGTGGGGCTGGCCCTGGGCAATGCCGAAGTCAGCCTTGAGGAACTGACACGGGCTTTTTCCGTCTTCCCCCGCGGAGGGCAGTCTCTTGAAATGCGTTTCATTGAATCCCAACAATCACCGTTTCGCCAGGTGATGTCGCCGTACAGCGCCTGGGTCATCACCGACATCCTTTCCGATCAGGCAAGCCGCTTTGTCGGTTTTGGCCCCGCCCCGGCGCTGGCAACCGAATTTCCTTCGATGTTCAAAACCGGTACGGCAAACCAGTTTCAGCATATTTGGGCGCTTGGAGCCAGCCCCCGCTATACTGTGGGGGTATGGATGGGAAACTTTTCCGGCGAGACGGTAATTGGCAGAACGGGCAGTTCCATTCCCGCCCGCATCGCCTCTGATCTGCTGAAAGCCCTTGAACAGAGAGGCGGTTCCACGGGTTTCCCACCGGTTTCCGGCGCCCACGAAACACAGATTTGCGCCCTTTCGGGAATGGCCGCCGGTCCCGCCTGCCCTGGTTCGGCGCGGGAATGGCTGCTTGCCGATAAAATCCCCGCTTCCTGTACATGGCACCGTCAGCCGGATGCTGCGCCCGAATACCCGGGCGAATACCAGGCATGGCTTGTGGAGCGGTTCCGCCAGGGAAGGGCAGAGTCTTACCGGTCTTCGGGATCGGCGTATATCCGGCTGCCCGTTTCAGGGTCGGTGTTTTATCTCGATCCTACCCTGCCGCCTGAAGCACAGGCGGTTCGCGTGGAAACTGCCGGTTTCAGTTCAGACGCTTTGGTGTATGCCAACGACATTTTACAGGGCGGCCTTAATCATGCCGGCGTATTTGCCCTGCCCCTGCGCCGGGGTGTGCAGCGTCTTGCGGTTGAAGATGAAAACGCCATAAGCATGGTGGAAATCGAAGTTCGTTAACAGATACCGATAGTTCTCTTCCCTTTTCATATAAAACATAGTAGACTATCTTAATGAAAGTCACGCTTGTCCGTTTATTCGGCCCTGCCGTTATTGCCATTATTTTTACTGCTTGCGGCACAAAAGCGGCTGTTGTTTCTGAGCCGAAAGGGCCGCTGCTCCCCCTTATCGAGATGATTTACATACCCGGTGGTACTTTCGAAATGGGCAGCCGGCAGGGAACCTTCAGCAATCACCCCAATCCGGAATTCCCTGTTCACCCTGTAACGCTTCGGAGCTTTTCTATGGGAAAATACGAAGTGACTCAGGGTCAATATTTTGAGATAACCGGATTGAGGCCAAGCAATATTATAACCAATGCAGAAGATGAAAAAAACGACAATGGCTGGAAAAACCTTCCTGTCGAGAATGTAAACTGGTACGATGCGCTGGTTTTTTGCAATAAACTCAGCATTAGGGAAAAGCTCAACCCGGTCTACCGGATTAACGGTAAAGCCAACCCCGGCGACTGGGGAGCAGTCCCCACAGCCAGGAAGGATGAATGGGACAGGGTCGAGATGCTCATGGATGCAAACGGTTACCGGCTACCCACCGAAGCCGAGTGGGAATATGCCGCACGGGGCGGCGCAGAATCGAAGGTGTATAACCCTGAGCGCAGCGATCCGGAATACAATTCCCGTTATGCGGGATGCAACACCCGTTTTCCAAACAAGGCGGCCAGAACCCGTTCGCTTTCACTTGATGATGTAGCCTGGCATTTTGACAACAGCGGCATGAAAAGCCATGAGGTCGGGAAAAAGCAGCCCAACGAGATTGGCTTGCACGACATGAGCGGCAATGTGATGGAATGGTGCTGGGACTGGCTTGAAATATACAGCCCCCTGCCTTATGACAATCCCGTCGGTCCGCCGCTCAGTTCCAGGTCGAGTGAAGCCCAGGGCCAGACGCGGGTAATAAGGGGCGGCGCATTTTCCGTTCACTATGACTACAATCATGTGGCATACCGCCACAACAACCAGCCGCAGTACCGGGGAGTTAATCTCGGCTTTCGTGTCACCCGCTGGGAATGATTTCGGGAATACCTTAATATAGATCAACGAATTACGCGAATGAAGAAGAGAATTAGGGTTTGTTGTTCGATATACCAGAGTACAGGTCGGAAGCAATTCCATCTTCCGAATAACCATCCCTGATTTCCCATTCGTTTACATTCGTGTTATTCGTTGACTCTTGTTATTTGCTATTTGCTATTTAGGAGTTTCCAGATTTCGTCGGGGGTGTCGATGATTCGGGCGGCACCTGCCGATGCCAGGACGGCGCGGGAACGATAGCCCCAGCTTGCCCCCAGGGGAAAACAGCCCGAGTTCCGGGCGGTTTCCATGTCGATTTCCGAGTCTCCCATAAACACCGTGTCGCCGGGGACGCGCCCCAGTTCTGCGAGAATCTCCCAGACCGGCGCAGGATCGGGCTTTGCAGGCAGGCCGGATTGCAGGCCGCACACCGCGTCGAAAGCGCTGCGCCCGAACAGGTCGTCCATCAGGCGGCGTAAAACCGGGTCCGGCTTGTTGCTTAAAACGCCGATGGAGAATTTTTTTGCCCTGAGCTGCGGCAAAAGTTCCCGTATGCCCGGATAGGGCTTCGACAAATATTGATCCTCCGGCTGCTCTTCCATAAACCGCTGCGCGCAAATCCCGACTGTCTGAATCGCATCTTCCATCCGCGCATCCAACGGAAGGGCATACTCGGCAAGCTTAAAAATGCCCCAGCCGACGATGTCCCGGTAGCGTTCGAGGGGCAAGGGCGGAAAGCCGTGCTGGGCAAGCGAGCGGTTCATCGCAGCGGCGATGTCGTCCAGGGTGTTAACCAGAGTGCCATCGCAGTCAAAAATTACGCAGCGGTATTTCATGCCGCCATCGCCTTTGCGCCGCCGTTAGAAGCGCCGCGCAGTTTCCGCAATTCGAATAATATCCATGTGCCGGTAAAGAGAAACGCGAAGCCGTCGGCGACCGGCGCGGCGACAATTACCCCCCACAGGCCCCATATGTGGCCGAAGATCAATATGCAGGGAATCAGGGCGATGCACTGGCGAAGCAAAGACAGGAAGATCGAAATTTTCGGACGGCCGGTTACCACGAAAAAATTAGCCGAGATAAGCTGGAAGCCGTTCAGGGGCAGAAGGATCAGCATCGTCCGCATCGTCCTGGGGGCAAACTCCATCAGCGGGGCGCTTCCCTGGGGGGCGAATATCCGCACGATCTGAACGGGGAAAAGCTGGGTGACGATAAGGCCGATTGTTCCGATCACGGTCGCTGCGGATATGGCAAGGAGGTAGGTGCGCAGCACGCGGTCATACTTCTTCGCCCCGTAATTAAAACCGAGAATCGGCTGCGCCCCCTGATTCGTTCCGATGACCGGCATGAGGATCAGCATGAGAATCGAATTGACGATATTCATCCCCGACAGGGCGACGTCTCCTCCGTTCGCTACGCCCAAATCCCTCGCGCCGTACCACCCCATGCTGGTGTTGTACAAAAGCTGAATGGCGGACATAACAAACTGGAGCAAGAACGAAGCCGACCCGAATGACATAATCTGCCACACTATCGTGAGTGACGGCTTTAACGTTCGAGGGCTGAACCGGATCACCGCTTTTTTTCCCGTGGTAAATATCAGTATCCAGGTCATGGAAACGGCCTGCGAGATGATCGTCGCAAATGCCGCGCCCTGAACGCCCCAGCGAAAAACAAAAATAAAAATCGGGTCGAGGATCGTGTTCAGCCCCGCGCCGATGATCATGCCGATCATGGTGATGGTGGGGAAGCCCTGCGCGCGGGTGCAGTGGGAAAGGCCGAAACCCACCAGCGAAAACGCCGAACCGAACAGGATGATCCGCAGATAGCTGCGGGCATAGCCCAGGGCTTCGCTGCCCTCCTGCGCCCCCAATAGGGAAAGTATCGGTTCCAGAAAGATCAGCCCCGCAGCCGTCATTATAAGGCCGACACCTAAAAGCAGGAAAAAGCAGTGATTCAGGGCGTTCTGCGCCTCCTGCCTTCGTCCCTGGCCCAGGCGCATGGAGATCATGTTGGCGGTGCCGATGCCGAAAAGCATGGAGACGGCAAGCGAGATGGTCATCAGCGGAAGCACCAGCGAAAGGCCGCCCAGGGCGATCTCGTTTACCCCCTGCCCGACAAAGATGCGGTCAACCACGTTGTACAGCGCATTAACCAGCATCCCCGTGATGGCGGGAATGGAAAAACGGAGAAGAAGTTTGCTGACCGGCTCGGTTCCCAGACGGCTTGCGGCGTCCTGCGGCGGTTTGTTGATGCTTGTATCCGACATAAATTAATAAATCTGTACTGGCTGTACTATACCATAAAGTGTATAATCAGGAACAGGTCAAACAGATGAAGTATATTGCCAGAAAAATCACTTTTTTCCTCCTTGTCATTTTCCCGGCTTTTGCCGTCAATGCCGCGCCGCAGAGTTTCTTTATTACCAGCGGGCAGGTAATCGAAAACGGAACGATCCTCAGAACCTACAGCCTGGAAATTTCCGGGGACCCGCTGTCGGCAGGCAACCTTGCCGAATTAACCGACATTGGCGGCGCGGTTACGGTTTTGTATGCCGGCGGCAGGGAGCAGGATATCGATTTCGGCGAACTTGTGGCGGGCGGAAAAGTCGCCCTTGTTCCGTATGATCAGAGCGGCATCCTCGGCTTTCGTTTTGCCGATGCCGGCATTGAGCGGATTACCGCCGGCAGCGAAGGGATTGGCTTTTTCCGCAAAGATATGGCCGAGCATGAAAATATTCTGGCACGGAATAACGCGGACAGAATCCGCGAGCTGGACGGGCAGGACTTTCTCCATTCGGCGATACAGGATCATATTCTGCGGAACCGGGTGCTTGCCCGGACCATGACGCCGGAACGGCTTGTCATTGATTTAATGACCACAAAGCAGGATCAGGAAAAAGTCCGGAGCGTTTTTACCAATTCAGCCGCAGTCAGTTGGAGCAGGGGCGGACAGACCTTTTTGCGGGTAGACGGAATTTTAAGCGCGGACAGCGAACGCAGCGAAACCATCAATGAACTGCTCACCCATTTCCACACCGACCACATCAATCCGGCGGCAGCGGAGCAGGTTTTGAAGGAAGGGAAGTACAACCGGATAATCGCCCCCTATCCCCTGCTGGACGTTTCGAAAGTCAGGGCGTTTCATCTCCTTGCCGGACAGGCGGGGCTGGATGCCGGTAAAGCGCCGGACAATCTGATTATTGACATTGCGCCGGGGGGAAGGACAGCGCAGCCCGGCATAACGGTAATCGGCGAATTCAACTATTCGTCGTATGACGCCGCTGCCGGCATAGCCGTCGAAATGTTCAGGTATCATCACCCCCGCAACCTCAATTCCGATGCTTTGTTTTACCGGATCACCCATAAAAGCGTTTCGTATCTGCTGTTCGGGGATTTTGACGATCCCGATGCCCTGGAAAAGATCCTTGACATTTCCGATGAGAACGAAAAGAGGCGCATTACCATTTCAGAAGAGATAGCGGAATTAACGGTTCAGCTGTTACAGGCCCAGGCTGCACAGAATAAAACCGCCGCCGACACGATGCGCTCCCGGATACTGTCGCTGGAAAGGGAACTTTCCGGCCTGGTGATACTCAAGGCCGACGTGATCAAATGGCCCCACCACGCGCATAAATTTCCCAACAACGAAAAGACCGACAGCGTAATCAGGAAGATGAACGATGTTATCGATCCCCATTACATCATCTGGCAGCGCCACCACACCCAGAGCGGGTTTACCGAATACATTTTGCGTTTTGATTTTTCCGATAAATTTATCTGTTCCGACGACATGGAAATAATAATTATCAGCATGTCGCGCACCACAAAGGCAGGGTAACACCCCAGTAAAAACGGCGGGAGGGGTCGGTGCAAAAATTTACGGGTATTACCCTACCAGGGTATTAGCCTGCTTTGATCTCGACTGATCGTTTGCGGGCTTCTTCGCGCTTTTTAACTTCCATCGTCAGGATGCCGTTTTTGAATTCCGCCGTTACCGTTTCGGGGTTGGCATTATCCGGCAGCTTGAACGAGCGGCTGAAGGAATTAACACGGCGTTCCCTGAGTATCCAGGTTTCACGTTTGTTGCCGGAACCCTTGTTCCCTTCGGCATCCTCGTTCTTCGAGTCGCGGGCTTCCTCGTGCTTAGAGGCGACGGAAAGGCTTGAGCCGTCGACATGAATCTCGATGTTCTTCTCGTCGAAGCCGGGCAGTTCCATGTCCAGCAGATAGGATCCGTCGGTTTCCCGGACATCCAGAGCGGGAAGCCGCCCAAACGGCTTTACCATCGGAGGCAGGACGGAATCCTCAAAGAAGGACTCGAAGTAGCGATCAATGTCGCTCAGTGCATTGCGTATCGTTTCGGGCCGATACAAGGTTAACGTTTTCATACTTTTCTCCTTAAAGTTTTATTTTGCTTAAATGCTAGCAAAAACCGTGCCAAGTTAGCCGAAATCCCAGAAAAAAATGCCTAAAACTATCATTTCGGGGCCCGTCGGAGGCCAAACGCACCGTGCATGCACGGCACGCTTGCCTCCCACACCCGCCGATAAAAATTTTTTGGGCATTTTTATCTGCATTTTTGGATGGGTTAAGATTTATTTCCGGTTTTGGGTCA
>Ga0082212_10001748_pt1 | contig 31960 bp, 26 predicted proteins | sample TergutNt197P3_FD_71548 | JGI IMG/M metagenome (GOLD analysis project Ga0082212, IMG submission 71548) | Neocapritermes taracua P3 segment gut microbial communities from Petit-Saut dam, French Guiana - Nt197 P3 | ecosystem: Host-associated > Arthropoda: Insects > Digestive system > Gut ...
CCCGGGACAACCACACCCTGGTCGCCGTCGAGCGGGCCGTCGCTCCCCTGCCCGTGCTGCGCCTCGACTTCCCGTACCGGCTCGCGGGCAGGCGGATGCCCGACCGGCCTCCCGTCGCGATCGCGCACCTGCGCGGCGAGGCGTCACGCTGGGCCGACGAGCTCGGCGTGCCGACGTCGGCCCTGCTGCTCGGGGGCCGCTCCTACGGCGGGCGCATGTGCTCGATGGCCGTCGCCGACGGCCTGCCGGCGGCGGGCCTGGTGCTGCTGAGCTACCCGCTGCACCCGCCGGGCAGGCCGGACAGGCTGCGGGTGGAGCACTTCGGTGCGCTCGACGTGCCCGTACTGTTCGTGAGCGGCGACCGCGACCCGTTCGGCACGCCTCCAGAGCTGGCCGAGCACGCCGCGGCGATCCCCGGGCCGGTCACGCTCGTCACGCTGCCCGGCGCGCACGACGTGCGCGGCAAGGACGGCGAGGTGGCAGCCGCCGTGGCCGACTGGGTTCAGCGGCCGCCCGCGGGCTCCGCCGGGTAGACCGGCGGCGTCTTCTCGAGCTCGACCGCGATCTCGTGGCGGCCCGCCAGCACCTCGGCGCGCTGCTCGTCGCGCTGGCGCAGCGCGTCCTTCTGCTGCTCGGGGGTCAGGTGGTCCCAGTAGAGGGTGCCGTCGAGGTGCTGGGCCTCGTGGATGAAGCAGCGGGCCAGGTAGCCCGTGGCCTCGAGTTGGACCGGGCCACCGTCCTTGTCGACGCCGCGGATCGTGGCGCCGCCCGGCCGCTCCAGCGGCACGTACGCCCCGGGGACGGACAGGCAGCCCTCGTCCTCGGTCAGCGGCTCGGCGTCCAGGTCGACTTCGAGCACGGGGTTCACGACAGCGCCCACGTGGCGGTCGCCCAGGTCGTCGGTGAGGTCGTAGACGAACACGCGCAGGTCGACGCCCACCTGCGGGGCTGCGAGGCCCACGCCCTCGGCGACGTCCATCGTCGCGAACATGTCGTCGATCAGGCGCTCCAGCTCTGCCGTGCCGAACTGCGTGACCGGGCGGGCGGCCGCGTGCAGCACCGGCTCGCCGATCTCCGTGATGCGCAGGGGACGACCCCGCATCGACTCGGGGGCGTAGGCGGGGTAGTCGGCAACACGCTCGCCGAGCACATAGGTGGCGGGCTTGCGCCGAAAGATCCGAGCCATGGTCACGAGGGTAGTGGCGCCCGCGCGCGCACCCCACGCAGACAGCGCTCGCGGACCGATGCTTCGACGCCAACCCCCTGGTGCCGGGAGCGCCGCAGCGGTGACAGTGGACGCATGCTGCAGAAGCTCTTCTACGAGGGGCCCGTCGCGACGACGGCCGAGTCCTACCGCGAGCGCCTCGACTTCGCCCGCACCATGACGGTGCTGTGCAGCGCGCTGCTCGTCGTGATGGTCGCCCTGTTCACGTGGTCCGTGGTCACCGTGTTCCCCCTCGGGGAGATGCACGGGGCTCTCGCCACCGCGATCCTCGGGATCAAGGTGGTCGCCTCCGGCGTCATCATCGCCACGGGGTTCGGGCTGGTGACCTCGGCTCGCGACTGGCGCCGGCTCTCGCACGAGCTCGCCGCGTTCCGCGGGCGCTGATCAGCGCTCGAGCACGACCTGCCAGGCGAACCCGACCCGGTTGAACGGCTCGCGGTCGCACAGCTCCAGCTCGAGCCGCGTCAGCAGCTCGAGGTAAGCAGGGTCGTGCTTGGCGTCGTCGTCGACGATCAGGTCGTTGGCGATCCGGTTGCCGAACAGCCCCACCGTGCGGAGGCCAGCGGCCTCGGCCAGCGCCCGGACCGCGTCCGGCTCGACCTTGCGCGCGTCCGTCCGGAACGTCTCGACGACGGCGCGCTCGGCATGCAGCTCCGCGAGCGCCGACGCCGGCCCACCGTTCAGCAGCGCGCGCAGCACGCGCCCCGAGGGGTTGACGTCCATGACCGACAGTCGGCCGCCGAGCCGCACCCGCTCGGCGAGTGCGGCCACGTCCCGCTGGTCGTCGGAGCGGTAGCGCAGCACGAAGTGGCACAGCACCAGGTCCCACTCCCCGTCGGGCAGGTCGTCGAGACCGGCGTGGACCGTCGCGAGCCGGGTTCCGGCGGCGTCCGCCCGACGCCGCGCCTCGGTGAGCCACGCCTCGGACGGGTCGACGATCGTCACGTCGTGCCCGGCCAGCGCGAGGGGCAGCGCGTCCATCCCGTCCCCGCCGCCGACGTCGAGCACCCGCAGACCGCCGCCGAGGGCCGCGCACTGCCGCCGCAGCACCTCGCCCACGACGGCGTACCGGATCCGCGCCCACGGGGTCTCGGTGTACTCCCGCCAGGCGGCGAGCTGCTCGCTGAAGACGTCCGACCCCATGAGGGCATCCTGGCAGGTCAGAGGCTCTGCGTGGCCGGATCTGCATCGGGTTTGGGAACCACGGCGGTCGTCAGGTAGCCTTGTCGTCGCTGCCCGGGCTGCAAGGCCACGGTGTCGGCACGCCGCCCTAGCTCAGTCGGCAGAGCGATTCACTCGTAATGAATAGGTCAGGAGTTCGATTCTCCTGGGCGGCTCAGCCTGAAGGCCCGGAATCCCCACGGATTCCGGGCCTTCTTGTTGGTGGATGGGTGCCGGTTCGGCAGTCCGTCGTCGGATCGGCAGCCCGGGGTGCCGAACCGGCGACCGATGGCCGAACGGCCGGCCGCCCGACGTGTCGCGCTCCTCGCGAGATCTCGCCCGCCGTCCCTCGTCCAGGGTTTCCCATCGAGCGGAGGCCGCGCCATGCTTCGCCCATGAACAGGGCACGACAGCGCGGGACGCGACGCTCAGGCTGGCGTCTTGCGGCGCGGGGCGGCGCAGCCGCGGAGCAAGGCGCGCGATGAAGGCGTGGCCTGGTAGCAAGAACCACCGACGATCCGACAAGGTCGGGTCCGGCTCGACCGTGACGCCGCATCTCACCGACCCCAAGAAGAACTTCCCGAACAGTCTCGCCGACAGGACCGACAACTCCATCGACGGCCGGATGTTCCGGGCGAAGCACCCCTACCTGGTGGCCGTCGGAGGGCTGTCGCTCCTGTGCGGGGTCATCTTCGGGGCCTTCGGCGTGTACGACTGGGCGCACACGCACAGCTACCCGATCGAACGTGCCGTCGTCACCAGCGTCACCGAGACGGGCTACACGGAGTCGTGCAGCCGCTCGAACACTCACGCGACCGAGTACAAGATCTCGTACACGTCGAACTACCACACCGCCCGTCTGCCTGCCGGGTTCTCGAACATCCAGGCGTGCGACGGGGACAACACCGTCGTCGTGCACGTCGGCGACGTGATTCCCATCGTGCGGACCACCAACCCCGACGGGTCTCTGAGGAAGACGTGGGTGAACCCTGCCGCCGTCTGGGTCTCGCCGGATGAGAGCCAGAATGACGTCCTGACGCCTGTCTTGGCGGGCCTGATGGTGGGCGCGGCAGTGGGCCTTCTGGTCGCCGTGGCCAACACGTCTTCCCGCCGCAGGGCAAAGAAGAAGGCCGTAGCGCTCGCGGAAACGCCCGACGCGTCGCTCCGTGCGATGGCTCGCGAGGCCCGGGCAACCCTTCTCGACCCGGAGCTGACTGGGCGAAGCGGCGCGCTCCTCAAGTCGCGTGCTCGCATCAGACGACGCGCAGCGACCATCGAGGCGAACCTTCGAGGAATCGTGCTCGACGTCGAGGAGCGCTGACATGGAATGGCTCATCGGCGTTGTGGCCTCGGTGCTCGGGGGCGCCATCGGCTGGTGGGCCTATCGGCGGTCCGCGTATCCGAGACAGCACACCCGCCTACGCGCCGAAGGCAAGGTGCTCGCAACACTTCGTGTCACGAGCGGGCGCGTGCCCGGAATGTCCTCGCAGTGGATGTCGGGCGGCTGGACGGTCGCCGACGGTGGCCGTCTGACGTTCTGGTCGGTGACCGTCCACGTCCGCGGGATCGCTGACGCGGTGCGCAGACCGACAGCCGGCGAACTGTGGTCCGTGGACCCTGACATGGTCATCGCGACCATTGACACAGGAACAGGAACCGTGGAGATGGGCGTCACCGCAGACGACCTGGACTGGGTCCGCGAGAAGCTGCGGCGCTCATGAGTGCGGTCACCCAGGGCCTTCCCGTTGGCGTCGACCTACTTGTCGCCGCGCTGACGCTGGTCGGCACGCTGAGGTTCGTCGTCCGGCGTCACGCGCGCCTTCGTCAGAACGGATATGTCAACCTCTCGCTCCGCGCCGAACGCGGAGACGTCGCCGGGTTGTCAGGACGTTGGACCCCGCCTCACTCATGGTTCGTGCGAGACGGTCAGATCGAGCGCAAGGGCGTGCAGGTCGCGATCGCCGCGCTCGCTGAAGGCTCGCGGCGCGTGACCTTGAAGGAGAGCCTCCGGATGGACGCATCGTGGGCTGTCGTTCTCGCGGAGACGACCCACGGCAGCGTTGAGGTTGCGATCGACCCTCACGATCTCGACTGGCTCCGCGGGCGGCTTCTGAGATGAGCGGCGACCCGGCCGTTCGGCAGTCCGTCGTCGGATCGGCAGCCCGGGGTGCTGAATCGGCGACGGAGTGCCGAACGGCCGGCAGCCCGCCTCAGCAGGTCAGACCCGACTTCGGCACCGTGCCCTCCACCAGGAACGCGTCCACCGCGTTGAGGATGCAGTCGTTGCTGCGCGCGTACGCCGTGTGGCCCTCGCCCTGGTAGGTGACCAGGCGGCCCGAGCTCAGCGTCCTGGCCAGGGCCTGCGCCCACGCGTAGGGCGTCGCCGGGTCGTGCGTGGTGCCGATGACGACGATGGGTGGGGCGCCCTTGGCGTGGATGTCGAAGTCCTGCTTCACCACGGGGTACGGCCAGTTCGAGCACACGAGCCCCGAGTACGCGAAGAACTGCCCCACCGTGGGCGCCACCTTCTCGATCTGGGCGGCGTCGGCCCGCATCGCCGCCAGGTCGGTGGTGCCGCGCGAGTCCAGGCAGCTCACCGCGCGGAACGCCTCGGCCGAGTTGGTCGAGTAGGTGCCGTCGGAGTTGCGGTCGTTGTAGAAGTCGGCGAGGTACAGCAGCGTGTTGCCGGTGCCCTGCTGGATGGCCTCGGCGAGCGCCTGCGTGAGCGCCGGCCACGACTGCTGGTCGTAGAGGGTCACGGCGACGCCGTAGAAGGCCAGCGTCTGGGTGACCCGCCGGTTGCTCTTGGTGGGGTACGGGTCGGTCTTGGCGTGGTCGAGCACCTGGCGGATCTGCTGCATGCCCTGGTCGACGTCGCCCGTGAGCGGGCAGCCGCTGCCACCCTGGCAGTCGGCCACGTAGTTGCGCAGCGCCTGCTCGAACCCGCCGGCCTGCCCCAGCGCGGACTGGTCGGCGTCGAGCGTGATGTCGATGGCGCCGTCGAGCACCATGTGACCCACGTTCTGGGGGAACAGGCCGGCGTAGGTGGCGCCGAGCTGGGTGCCGTAGGAGAAGCCGAGGTAGTTGAGCTTCGGGGAGCCGAGCACGGCCCGGATCAGGTCCATGTCGCGCGCCGCGGACTGGGTGTCCACGTTGCCGAGCAGCTCGCCCGTGTTCTTCTTGCAGGCCTGACCCCACGCCTCGTTCTCGGCGGCCATGGCCCGGAGACCGGCGTCGTCGGTGGTGAAGTCCTTGGCCAGCGAGGCGTCCTTGCGGGCGTCGTCGAAGCACTTCACGGGGTCGGACTTGCCGACGCCGCGCGGGTCGAACCCGACGATGTCGTACGCGTCGCGCAGCTGCTGGCCGTAGGTGGACCACGCGGCCTTGAGGTAGTCGACGCCCGACCCGCCCGGGCCGCCCGGGTTCACCAGCAGCACGCCCACGCGCTTGCCCGTGGCGCGGTGCCGGTTCATGGCCAGGTCGATGGTGCCGGCGCCGGCGTCGTGCCAGGACAGCGGCACCTTGACGGTGGCGCACTCGAACCCGTTGCCGCAGCTCGACCAGTCGGCGCTCTGCGCGTACAGGTCCGCGAAGGCGCTCGGGGCGCCTGCGGTCGCCGGGGCGCTCGACGGCGAGACCGTGCCGCTCCCCGTGCAGCCGGCCAGCAGGCCGAGCGCGAGGATCGTGAGCACGGAGACGAGGGTTCGCGCGGGGGCGGACGGCAGACGCACCCCTGCAACCTACCTGCCCGGGTTGGCGCTCCCTGACAGCGGCTGTGGATGTGCGGCGTGTCAGCCCTGCGGCCGCAGCGCGATCGCCATCGCCTCCAGGGCGAGCAGCGGCGCGACGTTGCCCTCCAGCCGCTCGCGCGCGACGCCGATCGCGTCCATGCGGCGCACCGTCTGCTCCGGGGTCGAGTCCCCGGCGAGCGAGCGCGCGACGGCCAGGTCGGCGGCGTCGAGGCCGTTCACCAGGTCGACGTCGGCGCCCAGCTGGAGCACCAGCACGTCGCGGTAGAGCGACAGCAGGTCGACCATCGCACGGTCGAGCACGTCGCGCTCCCGCCGCTTGGCGCGCCGCTTCTGGTCGTCCTCGAGCTGCTTGAGCTGGCTGCGCAGGCGTGGCGGCAGCGTCTCGCCCTCGGTGACGCCGAGTGCGCGCAGCAGCTCGGCCTTCTCGGCGGCGTCGCGCTCCGTGGTCGACGCCGCGGCCTCGGCCTTCGCGACGTCGGCCAGCTCGCCCGCGGCGAGCACGGCGTCACCCACGCCCCGGATGCGGCGCGCGACGTCGAGCACCTCCGACCGGCGGCGCCGGGCCTCGGGGGCGCGCGCGAGCCGGCGCGCCAGGCCCACGTGCGACTGCGCCGCCCGGGCGGCGGCCAGCGCCACGGCGGGGTCGACGCCGTCGCGCCGCACCACGAGCTCGGCGACCGCCTCGGCCGGCGGCACCCGCAGCGCGACCGCGCGGCACCGCGAGCGGATGGTGGGCAGCACGTCCTGCGGGCTGGGGGCGCACAGCACCCATACCGTGTGCGCGGGCGGCTCCTCGATGGCCTTGAGCAGCACGTTCGTGGTGCGCTCGAGCATGCGATCGGCGTCCTCGACCACGATCACGCGGAACCGGCCGAGCGACGGCGTGCGGGCTGCGGTGCCGATGAGGTCGCGCACCTCGTCGATGCGGATCGTCACCTGGTCGGTGGCCACGACCGTGAGGTCGGGGTGCGTGCCGGCGAGCGTCGTCGTGCACTGGTGGCACGTGCCGCATCCGGCGTCGGGGCACTGGAGGGCGGCGGCGAACGCCCGCGCGGCGACCGACCGGCCCGACCCCGGCGGCCCCGTGACGAGCCAGGCGTGCGTCATGGCCCGCGGGTCGCGGGCGGCCGCGGCCAGCACCTCGACCGCGGACTCCTGCCCGACCACGTCGTCCCAGACGGTCATCGGTCGACCAGACCGAGGCGGCCCGCGAGCGCCGCGCGGACCCTCGCGTGGACCTCGTCGACGGTGCCGACGGCGTCGACCACCACCCAGCGGCCGGGGTCGGCTTCGGCGCGGCGCAGGTACGCCTCGCGGGTGCGGCGGTGGAACGCGTCGCCGGCGCGCTCGAGGCGGTCGGGGTCGCCCGTCATGCGGGCGGCAGAGGTGGCGGGGTCGACGTCGAGCAGGATCGTGACGTCGGGGAGCAGGCCCTCGACGGCCCAGAGGGACAGGCGCTCGACCTCGTCCTCGCTGAGCTGGCGGCCGCCGGCCTGGTAGGCCACAGACGAGTCGAGGTAGCGGTCGGTGATGACGACGGCGCCGCGCTCGAGGGCGGGCCGCACCAGGGAGGCGACGTGATGGGCGCGGTCGGCGGCGTACAGGAGCGCTTCGGCGCGCGGCCCCATGTCCTGCCCGTGGAGCACCGCGCGGCGCAGCTCGGCGCCCAGCTCGGTGCCGCCCGGCTCGCGCGTGAGCACCACCTCGCGGCCCAGCGCCGCGCCGAGCCACTCGCCGAGCAGCCTCGCCTGCGTCGTCTTGCCGCCGCCGTCGCCGCCCTCGAACGACACGAAGTACCCGGGTGTGCTCACGCGCGCCACCCTAGCCGGGCCGCCCGACACCGCCGCCGCCGGGACGTGGAGTGGTCGACGTCACGTGCGCGCGGCGACCGTGGATTCGCACACACCGTGTGGTCGGACCAAAATGGCAGGTGGAAGCGCGCGCCCCACCGATGGAGGTAGAAGTGTCCGAGCAGACGAGCGTCAGGCCCCTCACCGATGACGAGTCGTGGGAGTTCCTCGGCCTGCAGGCCGTAGGCCGCCTGGCCACGGCCGTGGCCGGTGATCCCGAGATCTTCCCCGTCAACTTCGCGACGACGCCCGACCGTCGCGTGTTCGTCCGCACCGCCCCCGGCTCGAAGCTCGCCGAGGTGGCCATCAACGGCAACGTCGCGTTCGAGGTCGACCAGCTGGGCACCGACATCGCCTACAGCGTCGTGGTCAAGGGCACCGCCGAGATCCTCGAGAACGACGACGACATCACGAACGCCGAGGCGACCGGCCTGCTGACGTACCAGGAGGAGGGCGCCACGCCCAAGACCGTGTGGCTGCGCATCACGCCGTCGCAGGTCTCGGGGCGGCGCTTCACGCGCTGACGCTCGCGGTGGTCGAGCCTGTCGGGACCGCTGAGGGGTCTCGACGGGCTCGGCCACCGCAGGGCTCGGCGCGTCACTCCCCCGGGTACACGACCCCCACCTGGCGGCGGGCCTCGTCGAGGATCGCCATGACCTCCAGCGTGTCCTGCCAGGTGTGGCGGTCGGACGCCGTCGCGCCCGCCGTGACCCGGCGCGCGACCTCGGCCGCCTCGTAGGCCTTGCCCTCGCCGCGCGGCGAGTCGAAGTGCCACTGCTCGCCGTCGGCCGGGGTGACCACCAGGTCGTTCGGCACGAAGAAGTCGCTCGGGATCTCGATGCGGCCCTGCGTGCCGATGACGGTCGCGGCGTGCGGGCCGGCCGCGCGCGTGGACGTGTGCAGGATCGCCTGCTGGCCGCCGTCCCACTCGAGCACGACCGCGACGTGGTCGTCCACGCCCGTCGCGGCGCGCGTGCCCCGCACGGTGATCGACGACGGCGTGCCGAGCAGGTCGTGGGCGAACGCGATCGGGTAGATGCCCAGGTCGAGCAGGGCGCCGCCCGCGAGCTCGGGCGCGAAGAGGCGGTGCGCCGGGTCGAACGGGACGGAGATGTCGAACTCGGCCTCGATGGTGACGACCTCGCCGATCTCGCCGCGCGCGATGGCTGCGCGGAGGGCGGCGACGTGCGGCAGGAACCGCGTCCACATGGCCTCCATGAGGAACACGCCGGCCTCGCGCGCGGCCTCCAGCACCTGCTGGGCCTCGGCCACCGAGCGCGTGATCGGCTTCTCCACCAGCACGTGCTTGCCGGCGCGGATCGCCAGGAGGGCGTGCTCCAGGTGGTGGGAGTGCGGGGTGGCCACGTAGACGACGTCGACGTCGGGGTCGGCCACCAGGTCCTCGTAGGAGCCGTGCGCGCGGGCGCCCGCGGCGTGCGCGGCCGCGAACTCGGCCGCCTTCTCGACGGACCGCGAGCCGACGGCGACGACGCTCGAGCGGGTGCGGTCGCGGACGCCCTCGCTGAACGAGGCCGCGATGTTGCCGGCGCCGAGGATCCCCCAGCGGATCGCCGGGGCCTCCAGGAGGTCGGGGACGGTGCCGTCGGCGTCGGCGGCAGTGAGGCGAGGTGCATACGCGGAGGGTGCGGGCATGGCAGGAACGTACCGCCAGCCGGGCGGGACGGTGGCGGCCCGAGTTGTTGTCAGGCTGACCCGAAGTGGTAGGCTTTGTTCTGGTCAAGTTGACTTTAACTAGGTCTCGCACCAGGAGGAGCGCCCGTGAACGCGATCGGCATCGCCGTCTCGACGGTGATCTTCGCGCTCCGCCCGCACCCCACGACCCGTCGCCCCGTGCTGTCGATCCCGCTCGTGCGCCGCACCCGGGCCCCGTTCGAGGGCCGCTGGGCGCTCCCCGGCGGCTGGGTCGACCCCGAGGAGTCGCTCGAGACCACGGCCGGCCGCACGCTCGTCGAGACCACCGGGGTCCGGCCGTCCTACCTCGAGCAGCTCTACACGTTCGGCGCCCCCGACCGGTCCCCCACGGGCCGCGTCGTCAGCGTCGTCTACTGGGCGCTGGTGCGGCCCGAGCAGATCGGCGAGCGCACCGACCCGGCCTTCGACTCCGAGAACGTCGGCTGGTTCGTCGCCGACGACCTGGGGTCCCCGCGAGTCCCCGCAGCGAAGCGAGGAGACTCGTGGGGCGAGGGCGACCTCCCGGACCTCGCCTTCGACCACGACGCCGTGGTCGCCTACGCCCTGACCCGCCTGCGCACCAAGGTCGAGTACTCGGCCATCGCGCAGGGGCTGCTGGGCGAGACGTTCACCCTGTCCGAGCTGCGCCAGGTCCACGAGGCCGTGCTGGACCGCGAGCTCGACCCCGCAAACTTCCGCCGCCAGGTGGAATCCTCCGGCACCATCGTCGCTACCGGGGAGCACGTCAAGGGTGGCCGGCACCGGCCGCCCCGGCTCTATCGCTACTCCACGACCATCCCGCTCGGAGAGACGTCATGACCTCGGTGAACCTCCTGATCCAGGCCGCGCCTGCATCGTCCTGCGACCCCGCGCTCGCGCAGGGCCCCTGGGACTTCGACACCGTGCCGGGCTACGGTCCCGGCTCCTCGGAGCACGACGTCGCGCCGCCCACGGCACCCCGCCAGGGGGCGCTGCCGGCGTCGTACCGCGAGGCGAGCGACGACGAGCTGCACGCCCGGATCGTCGCCGCGCGCGAGACCCTCGGCTCGCGCGTCGTGGTGCTGGGGCACTTCTACCAGCGCGACGAGATCGTGCAGCACGCCGACTTCCTGGGCGACTCGTTCCAGCTCGCGAACGCCGCCCAGACGGTGCCCGACGCCGAGGCGATCGTCTTCTGCGGCGTGCACTTCATGGCCGAGACCGCGGACGTGCTGGCCAAGCCCGGCCAGGCCGTGATCCTGCCCAACCTGGCCGCCGGCTGCTCGATGGCCGACATGGCCGACATCGACTCGGTCGAGGAGGCCTGGGCCCAGCTCGAGTCGGTCTACGGCACGGAGCCCGACGCCGACGGCCGCGTGCCCGTGATCCCCGTGACGTACATGAACTCGGCCGCCGACCTCAAGGCGTTCTGCGGGCGGCACGGCGGCATCGTGTGCACGTCGTCGAACGCCGAGACCGTGCTGGAGTGGGCGTTCGAGCGCGGGCAGCGCGTGCTGTTCTTCCCGGACCAGCACCTGGGCCGCAACACCGCCAAGAAGCTCGGCGTGCCGCTCGAGCAGATGCCGATGTGGAACCCGCGCAAGCCGCTGGGCGGCTCGTCGGAGCAGGAGCTGCAGGACGCCCGCGTGATCCTGTGGCACGGCTTCTGCTCGGTGCACAAGCGGTTCACGGTCGACCAGATCGACCAGGCCCGGGCCACCTACCCGGGCGTCCGCGTGATCGTGCACCCCGAGTGCCCCGCCCCCGTGGTCGACGCCGCGGACGAGGCCGGGTCCACCGACTACATCCGCAAGGCCGTGGCCGCCGCGACCGAGCCGACCACGTTCGCCGTCGGCACCGAGATCAACATGGTCAACCGCCTCGCCGCCGAGCACCCGCAGCACACGATCTTCTGCCTCGACCCGGTGGTGTGCCCCTGCTCCACGATGTACCGCATCCACCCCGGGTACCTCGCCTGGGTGCTGGAGGAGCTCGTGGCCGGCCGCGTGGTCAACCAGGTCACGGTGCCCGCCGACGTCGCCGCCGACGCGAAGGTGGCCCTCGAGCGGATGCTCGCGGCGAAGCCCAAGGTGCGCGCCTGATGAGGGTCGTCGTCGTCGGGTCCGGGATCGCCGGGCTCGTCGCCGCCTCCAGGGCGGCGCGGCACCACGACGTGGTGCTCGTGACGAAGGCGTCGCTGGCCGAGGCCAACACGCGCTACGCGCAGGGCGGGATCGCCGCCGTCATGTTCCCGGACGACTCGGTCGAGGCCCACGTGGCCGACACGCTCGTGGCCGGTGCCGGGATGTGCGACCCCGTCGCCGTCGAGGTGCTCTGCTCGCAGGGCCCCGACCGCGTGCGCGACCTCATGGAGCTGGGCGTCGAGCTCGACCGCGTGGCCGGGCCGGGCTCCCCGCTCGCCCGCGGGCGCGAGGCGGCGCACTCGGCGTCGCGCGTGCTGCACGCCGGCGGCGACGCGACCGGGCTCGCCATCGAGGTGGGCCTCGTGCGGGCCGTGCGGCGCACCGCCGTCGAGATCCACGAGAACACCGTGCTGCGCGACCTCGTGGTCGAGCCCGGCGTGGCGGGTGTGCCGCACGTCGTCGGCATCACCGCCGTCGGGCCCGAGGGCGAGCCGCTGCTCGTCCCGGCCGACGCCGTGGTGCTCGCCTCCGGCGGCGCCGGGCAGCTGTTCAAGCACACCACCAACCCGGCGGTGACCACGGGCGACGGCGTCGCCGCGGCGCTCCGGGCGGGCGCGGTCGTGCAGGACCTCGAGATGTACCAGTTCCACCCGACGGCGCTGGCCGTGGAGGGGACGCCGCTCGTCTCGGAGGCCGTGCGCGGGGAGGGAGCGGTGCTCGTCGACGAGACGGGGCGCCGCTTCATGCTGGACGTCCACCCGGACGCCGAGCTCGCGCCGCGCGACGTCGTGGCCCGCGGGATCGCGGCCGCGATGGCCCGGCAGGACGGCCGGCCGGTGTTCCTGGACGCGACCGCGCTCGGTGCCGCGACGCTGGCCCGCCGGTTCCCGTCGATCTCGGCGACGGTGGCGTCCTACGGGCTCGACTGGGCCGCCGCTCCCGTGCCGGTCACGACGGCCGCGCACTACTGGATGGGCGGCGTCGCCACGGACACGTGGGGCCGCACGTCCCTGCACGGCCTGTGGGCCGTGGGCGAGACGGCGTGCACGGGCGTGCACGGCGCGAACCGCCTGGCGTCGAACTCGCTGCTGGAGGGCCTGGTGTTCGCCTGGCGCGCGGTCGACGCGATCGACGCGGCGGCGGAGGCGGGCTGCGGCGGCGTGACGTGGCCGGAGTGGCCGGCGGCGCGGGAGCTGGGCTCTGGCTCGCGCTCGGAGGGCTCTATCTCGCGAGATAGAGCGTTCTCGCGGGAGGCCCTGCACTCGCTCATGTGGGAGCAGGTGGGGCTCGTGCGCGACGCCGACGGGCTCGCCGACGCCGCCGAACAGGTCGCGGCGTGGCGTGCCGGCCGGCCCACGCTGCCGACGTCGGGCGCGACGCTCGCCGCCGTCGAGGACCGCAACCTGCTCGACGTCGCCCAGGCGATGATCGAGGCGGCCCTGGCCCGCACCGAGTCGCGGGGCGCGCACGCCCGCAGCGACTTCCCCGAGGCGGACCCGGCGCAGGCGCGCTCGGTGGCCTGGCACGCGCCGGCGCCCGCGGCGCTCACGCTGCCCGCGCTCGAGCTGCCCACTCTGACCCTGCCCGCACCGACCGCCGGAGCCCTCGCATGAGCCTCACCCCCGCCGCCGCGATCGACGACATCCTCACCCGGGCCCTCGCCGAGGACGCCCCCTGGGGCGACCTCACGAGCGAGGTCTTCCTGCCCGCGGGAGCGCGCGCCGACGTCGCGCTCGTGGCCCGCGAGCCCGGCGTGCTCAGCGGGCTGACGGTGTTCGCGCGGACGTTCGCGCTGCTCGACCCCGACGCGTCGATCTCGCTCAAGGCCGCCGACGGCGACCGCTTCGCGGCCGGCGACGCCCTGGCCACGGTCTCGGGCGACGCCCGGGCCGTGCTGCGCGCCGAGCGCGTGGCGCTCAACCTGGTGCAGCGCCTGTCGGGCATCGCGACGGCGACAGCCCGCTACGTGGCCGCCGTCGAAGGCACGGGCGCGCGCGTGGTCGACACGCGCAAGACGACTCCCGGCCTGCGGGTGCTGGAGCGGGCCGCCGTGCGCGACGGCGGCGGGCACAACCACCGCTTCTCGCTGTCCGACGCCGTGCTCGCCAAGGACAACCACCTGGCCGTGCTGGCCGCGCAGGGCGTCTCGGTGGGCGAGGCGATCCGAGCCGCGCGCGCCCGGCTGCCGCACACGGCGACCATCGAGGTCGAGGTGGACCGCCTGGACCAGGTCGAGGAGGTCGTGGCCGCAGGCGTGGACACGATCATGCTCGACAACTTCTCGAACGACCATCTCCGCGCGGGCGTCGCCCTCGTGGCCGGCCGGGCCGTGGTCGAGGCCTCCGGCGGCATCACGCTGGACACGATCCGCGGGGTCGCCGAGACGGGCGTCGACGTCATCTCGGTCGGGGCCCTGACGCACGGCGTGCGGTCGCTCGACCTGGGGCTCGACGTCCGGGTGTCCTGATGATCTACGCCGACGCCGCCGCCACCACCCCCGTGCGCCGCGAGGTGCTCGAGGCGATGTGGCCGTACCTGACCGGCGAGTTCGGCAACCCGTCATCCACGCACGAGCTGGGCCACCGGGCCTCCACCGCGCTGACCGGCGCCCGGGCCGAGGTCGCGAAGGCGTTCGGCGCGCGCCCCGGCGAGCTGGTGCTCACGAGCGGCGGCACGGAGGCGGACAACCTCGCGGTCAAGGGCCTCGCGCTGGCCTCGCCGCGCGGCCGGCACGTGGTCACGTCGGCGATCGAGCACGAAGCGGTCCTGGAGTCGGTCCACTACCTGGAGCGGCACCACGGCTTCGAGCCCACGATCCTCGCCCCGACGCCCGACGGGCTGATCGAGCCCGAGGCCCTGCGGGCGGCGCTGCGCCCCGACACCACCCTCGTGACGGTCCACCAGGCCAACAACGAGATCGGCGCCGTCCAGGACGTCGCCACGCTCGCCGACGTGGCGCACGAAGTCGGGGCGCTGTTCCACACCGACGCCGTCCAGGCGGCCGGCTGGCTCGACGTCTCCTTGCGAGGCCTCGACGCGGTCTCGGTCTCGGGCCACAAGCTCGGCGCGCCCAAGGGCGTCGGGGCGCTGCTGGTCCGGGCGGGGCTGCCGCTGGAGCCGCTGGTCCACGGCGGCGGGCAGGAGCGCGGGCGCCGCTCCGGCACGGAGAACGTCGCGTTCGCCGTCGGGCTGGCGGCCACCGTGCGGGCGCTCCCGGCCCTGCGGGCCCGGGCCGACGACGTCGCCGCGTCCCGCGACGCGCTGGTCGACGGCGTGCTCTCCCGCGTGCCGGGCGCGTTCCTGACCGGGCCGGAGCCGTCGTCCGGGCGTCGGCTGCCCGGGCACGCGAGCTTCTGCTTCCCGGGCACGAGCGGTGAGGCGGTGCTGCTGGAGCTCGAGCGCTCGGGGGTGGTCACGTCGAGCGGGTCGGCGTGCGCGGCGGGGCGCGACGAGCCGTCGCACGTGCTGCTCGCCCTGGGGATCGCGCCCGAGGTGGCGCAGACGTCCGTCCGGTTCACGGTCGAGGCCCCGTTCGACGCCGGGCCGCTGGTGGACGCCGTCGTCGGCGCGACGACGGCCGTGGGGCGCCTGGGCGGCTGACGGACGGTCCCTCGGTGCTGGGCGTGGCCTGCGGCTCCCCCGCGGAGGGATACCTTCGCTTGCCGTCCACAGCAGACGGTAGTGATCACCGCCGTGTGCTGTGGATCGTACGCGACACCATGGTTCGGCGGCCGGCCCGCGGGCAGCCAGGCGTCCAGGCGCCGCGCGCCCGGACGCGAAGGCTCCCGGCCGGGTCGTCCGACCGGGGGCCCTCGTCAGCGGTTCCGCGGCGCCGTCAGCGCACCCGGGTGGTGAGCCCGAAGCCGTACGGGAACAGCGGGTCGTAGCTCGCGTCGCCCACGTTGATCGGCTCCTGGTCGATGGTGCGCGGCCAGGTCACCGGCAGCTTGCCGGTGTAGGCGTGACGGCCGAACAGGTCGTCGGCCACGCCGGCGCCCTCGCTGCCCGGCAGCCAGGCCTCGACGAGCGAGTCCATCTTCGAGAGCAGGTCGGCCGGGATGATCATCGGCCGCCCGGAGACCACCACGACCGTGCAGCTCGCCGCGGCCGCGCAGACCTTCTCGATGGCCGCCTGGTCGGAGGCCGAGAACGCCATGGTCTGGACCCCGTTGGGCGCCCACGTGGGCCCGTTGTAGTCACCCGGGCCCTCGGCGTAGGGCGTCTCGCCGACCACGACGATGCCGCGCGCGTTGCTCGGGATCGTCGCGCTCGCGTCCTCGCTGTAGGTCACGGGACCGCGGGAGTCCTGCTTGATGCCGTCGAGGATCGTGGTGCCAGGGATGACGTTGTTCGGGTCGCCCTGCCACTGCAGCGTCCAGCCGCCCGCCTGCTTGCCGAAGCTGTCGGCGCTGCCGCCGGCGACGTAGACCGGCTGCCGGCCGCTCAGCGGGAGGGTGCTGCCGCTGTTCTTGAGCAGCACCTGCGACTCCGCGGCCGCGCGGCGGGCCAGCGCGTGGTGCTGCGCGTCGCCGACCGTGCCCGCCAGGGAGCGGTTGGTGTAGGGGTGCTCGAACAGGCCGAGCTCGAACTTGACCCGCAGGATGCGGGACACGGCGTCGTTGATCCGGCTCATCGGCACCGTGCCGTCCTTGACGTTCTGGGTCAGCGCGGCGATGAAGTCGGGCGCCCCGACGGCGCTGCCGGAGTACGGCTCCATGAACATGTCGATGCCGGCGTTGACGCCCGCGGCGACCTGCTCGCTGTAGGTGCCCGGGAGCTGGCGGATCGCCTGCCAGTCGGAGACGACCATGCCGTCGAAGTGCTGCTGCTGCTTGAGCCACCCGGTGATCAGGTCCTTGTCGGCGCTCATCTTGACCGGGTTGCCGAGGCCGTCGTTCGTGAAGTCCACGCTCGAGAACGAGGGCATCACGGACTGCACGTCGTGGCGCTTGATCGCGGGGATGTACGGCGCCAGCGCGAGCCGGGCGAAGTCGGCCTGGCTGACCTGGTCGATGCCCTGGTCGATCGGGTAGCCGCCGCCGAGCGCCTTCGTGGCGTCGTAGGACGTCAGGCCGTCGCCCGCGAAGTGCTTCGCCGTCGCCAGGACGTGGTCGGGCCGGTCGAGCTGGCCCGGTGCGCCCTGGAAGCCGTCGATCGCCGTCTCCATCATCGCGACGAGGCTCGGGTCCTCGCCGAACGACTCGTACGTGCGACCCCACCGGTCGTCGCGGGCCACGCACAGGCAGGGCGCGAACACCCACTGCGGGCCCGAGGCGCGGGTCTCGATGGCCGTGACGTGCTCGACCTGCTCGACGAGCTGCGGGTCACGGGACGCGCCGAGGCCGATGTTGTGCGGGAAGACGGTCGCTCCGAGCATGTTGCCGTGCCCGTGCACGGAGTCGACGCCGTACAGGATCGGGATGTGCAGCGGCGTCTGCAGCGCGGCGGCCTGGTAGCGGTCGACCATGTCCGCCCAGCCTGTGACGCTGTTGTCGGTGGGGACGGAGCCGCCGCCCGAAAGGACGCTGCCGAGCCGCCAGGTCGCGATGAGCGACGGGTCGGCGTCGACGTCGGACCGCTCGGCCTGCGTCATCTGGCCGACCTTGTCGGCGAGCGTCATCCGGCCGAGCAGGTCGGTGACGCGCTGCCCGATCGGGGCCTTGGGGTTGAGGTAGGTCGGGCCGTGCTGCGGCTGGTGGGCCTGGGCCGAGGCGTCCGGGACGAGCGCGACGGCGAGCGTCCCTGCGCAGGCCGCTGCGAGCAGCGCTCTCAGGCCGCGTTGAGACAGGGTGGTGCGTGTGGTGCGCGGTACGTAAGGCACAGATCGCTCCTTTGCGTGATCTTCTGCCCCGACCTTGAGCCCGCACGGCGTCTCTCGGAGTGCGGCCCGTGGCGGGGCCGGGTGCGCGACGCGCACTTGCCATTAACTGGACGGGTTCTGGATCCCGCAAGTTGGGCAGCAGAGAAGTCGTCGAGCCAGGGCGATCGGCAGAGGACGCGGACGCCGCGTGACGGTCGTGCGCAGGCCCCTCGCCGGGGCGGCGCGCCTGGGTGAGCATGGAGCAATGGACGTCGCCCCCCGCGGCCGGCACGCCGCGCCCGAGCCCACCCCGACGGATCACGTCCCCTCCGAGCACGCGTCCCCCGAGAGCGACCCCGAGGACGCACCCGAGGACGCCCCGACCGCGCAGGCGTACGCCCGCGACCTGGTGCGCACCTACGGCTCCGGCGAGACGGAGGTGCGCGCCCTCGACGGCGTCTCCGTGGACTTCACCAAGGGCCGGCTCACCGCGATCATGGGCCCGTCGGGCTCCGGGAAGTCGACGCTCATGCACTGCATGGCGGGCCTCGACACCCCGACGTCGGGCACCGTGGTGGTGGACGGCGTCGAGATCTCGCGGATGAGCCAGCGGGCCCTGACCCGCCTGCGGCGCACGCGCATCGGCTTCGTGTTCCAGGCCTACAACCTGGTGCCCACGCTCACGGCCGCCGAGAACATCACGCTGCCCCTCGACATCGCCCGCGCCCCGGTGGACAAGGCGTGGTTCGACGAGGTGGTGGCCGCCGTCGGCATGGAGTCCCGGCTGCACCACCGGCCCAACGCGCTGTCCGGAGGGGAGCAGCAACGCGTCGCGTGCGCCCGCGCGCTGGTGGGGCGGCCCTCCGTCGTGTTCGCCGACGAGCCCACGGGCAACCTCGACTCGCGCTCCTCGCGCGAGGTGCTCACGTTCCTGCGACGGTCGGTCGACGAGCTCGGCCAGACCGTCGTCATGGTCACCCACGACCCGCGTGCCGCGTCGTACGCCCACCGGGTGCTTCTGCTCGGGGACGGCCGCCTCACCGCCGACCTCGAGAACCCCAGCCGCGCCCAGATCCTCGCCGCCGTGGGGGCGGAGGAGGACGACGGCGGCGCGGCCCCCGCCCGCACCGGAGCGCACTCCGCCGTGCCGGCGCCCTCCCGCGCGGCGCGGGACCCGCGGTGATCCGCGTCGCCCTGCGGGGCGTGCGCGAGCACCTGGTCCGGTTCGGGCTGTCGGTGCTCGCCGTCACGCTGGGCGTCGCGTTCGTGGTCGGGACGTTCGCGTTCCGCTCCATGCTCGCCTCGACGTTCGACGCGATCATCGCCACGTCCGTCAACGCGGAGGTGTACGTGCGGGGCGCGCAGTCCGTCGCGCCCGACGTCGCCTCGCAGGCCGGCGCGACGTCGACGAGCGCGAGCTTCGGCCCGCAGCACAGCCCCGTCGCCCTCTCGCTGGCCGACACGGTCGCGGGCGTCGACGGCGTGCAGCGCGCCGTGCCCGACGTGTCCGGGCCGGTGGTGCTGGTGGGCAAGGACGGCACCGCCGTCGTGACGTCCGGGCCGCCGTCGCTCGCCTTCGGCATCGACCCGCAGTACCCCACCGCCCACCTGACCAGCGGAACGTGGCCGGGGCCCGGCCAGATCGTGCTGGAGTCGGGCGCCGTCCACGCCTCCGGGCTCAAGGCCGGCGACCCGACCACGATCGTGGTGGGCGACGCGCCCCGGAAGGTCACCGTGTCGGGCACGTTCGCGCTCTCCGCGTCGACGGCCGGGGCCGTGCTCGTGGGCCTCGACGCCACCACCGCCCGGCAGATCTTCGCCCCCGACGGCAAGGTCACCCAGATCGCCGTCTACGCCACGCCCGGCGTCGGCGAGGAGACGCTCGCCCACCGGGTGGCCGCGGCCCTGCCCGCGAGCGCCGCCGCGCAGGCCGTCACCGGTGCGACGGTGCGGGCGGAGTCGCGTGCGGCGATCGAGCAGGTGCTCGGGTTCCTGCAGACGTTCCTGCTGGTGTTCGCCGCGATCGCGCTGGTGGTCGGGGCGTTCATCATCACGAACGCGTTCGCGATGGCGGTGCGGGAGCGGCAGCGGGAGAACGCGCTGCTGCGCGCGGTGGGGGCGTCGCCGGAGCAGGTGTTCGCGGTGGTGCTGGCGCAGGCGCTGGCCGTGGGCCTGGTGGGGTCGGCCATCGGGGTGGGCGCGGGCGCCCTGCTGGTGCGGGGCATCCGGTGGGTGCTGGCCCAGTTCGGCATGACGCTCGACACCCACATCCCGCTCTCGGCGGGCGAGATCGGGGCCGCCGTGGGGCTGGGGACGGCGTTGTGCCTGGTCGCGGCAGCGTTGCCGGCGCGCAAGGCGGCGCTCGTGCCGCCGGTGCAGGCGATGCGGGACGACGTCGCGCCCGAGCGGGGCGTGCGCCTGAGGGCCGTCGTCGGGGCGGCGCTCGCCGTCGTCGGCGGGGCCGTGCTGTGGCTGGCGTCGCGGCTGGGCTCTGCACTGGGCGACGCGCACGTGACCGGCTGGCCTTGGCTGGACGGGCAGAACCCGCGCGTGGTGCTGGGCGTGGGGGCTGGGCTGCTGCTGGTCGGGGTGCTGGTGGCGTCGCCGGCGGTGGCGCGGTGGGTGCTGCGGGCGCTCGGCGCGCCGGCGGCGCTGCTGCTCAAGCCGCTGGGCGGGCTGGCGCGCGGCAACGTGACCCGCAACCCGCGGCGCACGGCCGCGACGGCGGGGGCGCTGCTCATCGGGATGGCCCTGGTGGCCTGCACGGGCGTGATCGCGGCGTCGACCAAGGCGTCGGTGAGCACCGTGGTCAACACGGAGCTGCGGGCTCCCCTGCTGGTCGACTCCGCCACGATGCGCGTCCCCGCGGGGGCCGTCGCCGCGGTGGACGCGGTGCCCGGCGTCGGGCACGTCGAGGTGGTGCACGTGGGCACCACGGGGGCGGCGCGCGGCTCGGGTACGGCGCGCTCGACGCCGCTCGCGGGCGTGTCCACCGCGTTCTTCGAGAAGGCGCTGCGTGTCGAGACGCTCGACGGCGACCCCACCACGGCGCTGCTGGGCGGCAAGGCCGCGGTGGTGCGCCGCACCGCGCGCGACCTCGGCGTCCGCGTCGGCGACACGCTCCGCCTGGGCCTCGGGTCGAGCACGACGACCGTGCAGGTGGGGGCAGTGTTCGACAGCCAGGTGGTGGGCACCGGCATCCTGCTGCGCGAGGACAGGTTCGACGACGTCGTCCCCGCCTCCGAGGCGGCCGTGCGCGCCATCTACGTGACCCCCGCCGCCGGGACGTCCGTCAGCACGCTGCGGGCCCACCTGCGCGACGCCGTGAAGCCGTTCCTGGTGCTGAGCGTGCGCGACCGCGCCGAGACGGCGTCGGCGGTGGCCTCCCAGGTGAACCAGGCCATCGCGATCCTCTACGCGCTGCTCGCGCTGTCGATCGTCATCGCCCTGCTGGGCATCGTGAACACGCTCGCGCTGTCGGTGATCGAGCGGACGCGCGAGATCGGGCTGCTGCGCGCCGTCGGGCTCGGGCGGCTCCAGCTCGCCGGGGTGATCGCGCTCGAGTCCGTGCTGATCGCCGTCTACGGGACCGTGCTCGGCGTCGCCACCGGCATCGCCGTGAGCGCGGCCCTGCCTGGTGTGCTGGCCGACCAGGGGCTCACGCGGCTCGCGATCCCCTGGGGGCAGGTGCTGCTCGTGCTCGGCGTGGCCGTGGTGATCGGGCTGATCGCGTCGATCGGGCCGGCGCTGCGAGCGGCACGGCTGCCCGTGCTGGAGGCGGTGACGGTGGACTGAGCCCTACTTCGCCGCGGCCTTCTTGCGCGGCGCCGCCGGCTTGCGGGCCGTGGTCGTCCGGCGCTTGGCCGGGCCTGCGGCGCGCTTCTCCGCCAGCAGCTCGATCGCGCGCTCGGGCGTGATCGACTCCGGGGTGAGGTCGCGCGGCAGGGTGCGGTTGGTCTCGCCGTCGGTCACGTACGGGCCGAAGCGGCCGTCCTTGACCACGATCGGCTTGCCCGACGTCGGGTCGTCGCCCAGCTCGCGCAGCGGCGGCTGGGCCGCCCCGCGGGCGCCGCGGCCGCGCTTGGGCTCGGCGTAGATCTTGAGCGCGTCGTCGAGCGTGACCGAGAAGAGCATCGACTCCGACGCGAGCGTCCGCGAGTCCGTGCCCTTCTTCAGGTAGGGCCCGTACCGGCCGTTCTGCGCCGTGATCTCGTCGCCCGACTCCGGGTCCTTGCCCACCACGCGCGGCAGCGAGAGCAGCCGGAGCGCGTCGTCGAGCGAGACCGTGGCCAGGTCCATGTCCTTGAACAGGGACGCCGTGCGCGGCTTGGGCAGCGCGGCCAGCGCCTTCTTCTTGGCGGCGGCGCTCAGGCCCTCCTCGAGCTGCGGCTCGGGCAGCACCTCGGTGACGTACGGGCCGTAGCGGCCGGCCTTGGCGACGATCTCGTTGCCCGACGCGGGGTCGGCACCCAGCGAGCGGCCGTCGTCGCCGCCCGCGGTGATGAGCTCGCGCGCCTTCTCGACCGTGAGCTCGTCCGGGGCGAGGTCCTCGGGCACGGAGGCGCGGGGCGGGTTGGCGCCCTCGGCCACCTCGGCGGAGAGGTCCTCGACGTACGGGCCGTAGCGGCCGACGCGCACGCGCAGGCCGTCGCCGATCTCGACCGAGTTGACGGCCACCGGGTCGATCTCGCCCAGGTTGTCGACCAGGCCCTTGAGGCCGCTGGAGGCGGTCTCGACGGGCGCGGCCAGCGAGGACCCGCCGAAGTAGAACTCGGTGAGCCAGGCGACGCGCTCGCGCTCGCCGGCGGCGATCTCGTCGAGGTCCTGCTCCATCTCGGCCGTGAACCGGTAGTCCACGAGCGAGCCGAAGTGGTCCTCGAGCAGGCGGGTCACCGCGAAGGCGAGCCACGTGGGGATGAGCGCCTGGCCGGCGGTGCGGACGTACCCGCGGTCCTGGATGGTCGAGATGGTCGACGCGTACGTCGACGGGCGGCCGATCCCGAGCTCCTCCAGCGCCTTGACCAGCGACGCCTCCGTGAACCGGGCGGGCGGCGTGGTCGTGTGGCCGTCCGCGACGAGGTCGCGTGCGTCCAGGGCGTCGCCCTCGGCCACGCGCGGCAGGCGGACGTCGCGGTTCGACCCGGACTCGTCGGTGTCCGTGCCCTCCTCGTACGCCGCGAGGAACCCGCGGAACGTGATCACGGTGCCCGACGCCGAGAACACGGCGTCCTTGCCCGCGTGCTCCGCGGCGGCGGCGCCCAGCGCGGCGGCGAGCCGCAGCGAGGCCGTCGACCCCTTCGCGTCCGCCATCTGCGACGCGACGGTGCGCTTCCAGATGAGCTCGTACAGGCGGAACTGGTCGCCCGACAGCTCGCCGGCCACCTGCGCCGGGGTGCGGAACGAGTCGCCCGCGGGGCGGATCGCCTCGTGCGCCTCCTGCGCGCCCTGGTTCTTGGCCTGGTAGAGGCGTGGCGCGCCGGGCACGTACTCGGGGCCGTACAGCTCGGCGGCCTGCCGGCGGGCGGCGTCGATCGCCTCCGCGCTCAGCGACGGCGAGTCCGTACGCATGTAGGTGATGTAGCCGTTCTCGTACAGCGACTGCGCCACGCGCATGGTGATGCGGGCGTTCATGCGCAGCTTGCGCGACGCCTCCTGCTGGAGCGTCGACGTCGTGAACGGCGCGGCGGGCTTGCGGGAGTACGGCTTGGTCTCCAGCGACCGCACGGCGAAGCCGGCATGGGCGAGACCGGCGACGACGGCGTGCGCCGCCGCCTCGTCCAGGTGCACGACGCCGGTGCGGACCTTCAGGCGGCCCTTGTCGTCGAAGTCTCGGCCGGAGGCGACGCGGTCCGTGCCGACGCCCGTGAGGCGGGCGCCGAACGACACCCCGGCGTCGTCGCCGCCGACGGGCGCGAAGGCCCCGGTGACGTCCCAGTACGACGCCGCGACGAACGCCATGCGCTCACGCTCGCGCTCGACCACCAGCCGTGTGGCCACGGACTGGACGCGGCCCGCGGACAGCCCCTGCCGGACCTTGCGCCACAGCACCGGCGAGACCTCGTAGCCGTAGAGGCGGTCGAGGATGCGGCGCGTCTCCTGCGCGTCCACCAGGTCGGTGTCGAGCTCGCGCGTCGAGTCCAGCGCGCGGAGGATCGCCTCGCGGGTGATCTCGTGGAAGACCATGCGGCGCACGGGCACCTTGGGCTTGAGCTCCTGGATCAGGTGCCAGGCGATGGCCTCGCCCTCGCGGTCCTCGTCCGTGGCGAGGAACAGCTCGTCGGCCTCCTTGAGCGCCTTCTTCAGCTCACGGACCTTGGCCTTCTTGTCCGCGTACACCTCGTAGTAGGGCTCGAACCCGTTGGTGACGTCGACGGCGAACTTGCCGAAGGGGCCCTTCTTCATCTCCGCAGGGAGCTCGGACGGCTGCGGCAGGTCGCGGATGTGGCCGACGCTGGCCTCCACCTCGTAGCCGTCACCAAGGTAGCCGGCGATCTTGCGAGCCTTGGTGGGCGACTCGACGATCACGAGCTTGCGGGGCATCCGTTCCTGCTTCCTCGAATCCGTGTTCTGCCCTGGCAGGGTACGCCACGCCGGACGGTGCGCCGCGGCGATCCACAGACCCCGTCTCCCGGCGCATGCACGGTGGCCGTCAGGGCCCGACCCTGTCCTCGGGCCGCGACGTCGCCTGCCGCACCAGCAGCAGCAGCGCGAACGCCACCGACGTCACCGCGACGACCCCGGCCACGCCGCCCGCATAGGCCGTGACGTCGCCGCCGAAGGGGATGCCCCGCACCCCGACGCCCAGGTCCACGAGCGCGATCGCCGCGACGGCGCCCGTGCCCACCCCGGCCAACCCCAGCAGCCCGGCCGCGACGGCCGTCGCGCCGCGGGTCGCCCTGCCGCCAGGGCCGACGACGTCGAGCGACGAGCGCGTCCGCACCGCGCAGATGCCCGCCGCCCAGGCGAGCACCACGAGCACCGCGGCGACCACGTCGGACGGCCGGTGCCACTGCCCCACCAGCGTGGAGACGCCGGTGGCGGCGGTCCAGACGGCGCCGAGCACGGCGACGAGCGGCCGCCACGTGCGCGGCACCACCAGCAGCAGCGCCGCCGCGACCGAGGCGGCCACCGTGGTGTGGCCCGACGGGAGCGCGTTCGCGCCGGTCCAGCCGGGCAGCAGCGACGGGCGCGGGTACACGGAGTACTTGAGCACCTGCGTGGTCACGTTGGCGCCCGCCACCAGCACGGCCACCTGGAGCGCGAGCGCCCACCGCCGCCGCAGCATCGCCACGACCATCGCGGCGGCGATGCCCACGACGACGAACGTCACCGAGACGACGTCGAGCACCGGCCGCGCGACGTGCCACAGCGTGTCCCGGCCGTGCTGCGCGCCCTCGAGCGCCATGGCGTCGACATGCTGGCCGGACCGCGTCGCCACGAAGACGAACCAGGTCAGGTGCACCCCGGCGGCGGCCAGGACGGCCAGCACCACGGCCGCGACGCGCGCACGGGCACGCCGCGCGGCGGCCAGGGGCCGCGCGCCAGGGCGGGGGGTCGTCGTCGCGGAGTCGAGCACGGGACAACGCTAGCCGGGCGATGTGGGGGGTCGGTGACCAACCGGGACGGGCAGCGCGGCGGCCCGGCGCGCATCACTCGGGCCGCAGGAACCCGTCGCGCACCAGCCCGCGCACGGCGGGCAGCAGCTCGGCGCGCAGCGCGCCCGCGTCGACGTCGAACAGCGCAGCGATCGCGCCGGAGATCTGACCGACCGTGAGGTCGCCGTCGCACGCCCCGACCAGCGCCGCGAGCGGGCTCGAGGCGTGCACGCCGCGGCCCAGCCCGTCGCCCTGCCGCACGACGACGACGTTCGGGTCGGGCTGACCGGGCGTGAGGTAGCGCTCCTCGGTGACGTCCGGCGCGACGACGAGGCGCTCGGCGGCCAGGGCGTCGTCGGTGCGGGCGGCCAACCAGTCGTGGGCCGCCAGCGAGGCGGCCAGGTGGGCGCCCAGCGGCTGGCGGACGGAGCCGGTGTGCTCCTCGAGGCGGCGGAGCAGGCCGTCCTCGCCGGTCGAGACCGGCTTCCGCAGCGTCACGATCCCGAACCCGACCGCCTCGACGTCGCGCGACGCGAAGTCGTCCAGCCACGCCCCGTCCGCGGCCACCCAGGCGCCGGGGTCGCGGTCGGGGGTGGTGCCGCCGTCGCGGATCCACGTCTCGGCGTACTCCGCGGGGTCGAGCACCTCGCGCTGGATCACCCAGCCGTGCAGCCCGGTCCGCTCGAGCCACGCCCCGACACGCCCCTCCCACGGCACGCCGCGGCGGTGCTCCCAGTTGCCGAGCAGCTGCGCGGTGCCGCCGGGGGCCAGCACGTCGCCCACGGTCGTGATCAGGTCGCGGACCAGGTCGTCGCCCGCGCGGCCGCCGTCGCGGTACTCGAAGTCGCCGATCGCGTCGTGCACGGCCTGGCCGGCGGCCCCGGCGTGCGGCGTGATGACGAACGGCGGGTTGCTGACCACCAGGTCGAACGACTCGCCGGCGACGGGGTCGAGCATGGACCCGAGCCGCAGGTCGAACGCCGACGGATCGCCCAGGTTGAGCCCCGCGTTGAACCGCGCGAAGGCCAGAGCCCGCGCCGAGATGTCGGTGCCCACCACGGACCGCGAGTGCCGGGAGGCGTGCAGCGCCTGGATGCCGCACCCGGTGCCCAGGTCCAGCACCCGGCCCACCGGGCCGCGCATCGTGACCTGCGCCAGCGTGAGCGAGGCCCCGCCCGCACCCAGCACGTGGTCGGTGGCGATCGCGCCGCCGCGGGCGAGCTCCCCCAGGTCGGAGGCCAGCCACCACCGCACGTCGCCGGTCGCGTCGGTGGCGTCGTAGGGCGACAGGTCGACGGCGGCGCGCACGGCGTCGTCGGCGCCCTGACCGGCGGCGACGACCAGCCCGGTGCGCTCGGCGCCGTCGGCGCGGACGGTCGGGAGCGCGGCGTCGAGCGCGGCGCGCGGCACGGACCCGCCCAGCAGGAACAGGCGCGCGAGCGTGGCCCGCGGGTCCCAGGTGCCGGGGGCGCGGCCCCCGACGGCCGCCTCGACCGCGCGGCGCGCGGGCACGGCCTGCTCACGGTAGAGGGCCGCCGTGGCGAGGTCGCCCAGCAGGTCGGCGACGCCGTCGACCGTGAACTCGGCGCGCGCGAGGTCGGCGCGCAGCGCGGCCAGCGCGGCGTCGGGCGCTGCGGGCGGCGGGGTGCCGGTCACTGCTTGCAGCCGGAGGTCACGAACGTGGTGACGGCCTGGGCCGACGCCGTCGCGTGCTTCGTGTCGTCCGTGGACACGGCGGCCGTGAGGGCGCTCGACACCGCCGTGACGTCGTTCGCGTCGACGTTCTCCAGGGCGTTGTTCACGGTGGTGAGGTACTTCTCCATCGCCGCCCAGTCGTCGGCGATCGCCTTCGGGGGCACGATGCCCGCCATCGCCTGCGCCGCGACGCTGAAGCTGTTGACCAGGGCCCGCGGGTGGTCGGGGCTGAGGCTCACGAGCGCCTGGTTGGTCTGGTTCCAGGCCGTGCGGAGCTGCGCGCACCCGGTGGCGCTCGGGGAGCCCGAGGGCGTCGGCGTCGCCGACGGCGAGGGGGACGGCGAGGGCGAGGGCGCGGGCACGCCGCCGCCGTCGGAGTCCGGGACCCGGGCGTCGGGCGCCACCACGACGGCGGACGCCGCCGGAGCAGGTGCGTCGGAGGGCACCGCGGAGGCCCCACCGAACGGCCCCGTGCAGCCGGTCAGCAGCACGGCACCGAGGCCGACCGCCGTGGCAAGCACCCCGGCGGCGCGCACACCGGTGCCGCGGCGGTGCGCGTGGTGGCGGTGGGTCAGCACACGTCCATCGTCACCCACGGGGGGCGGGAGGCGAAATCGACGGTCGCTCACAGGAGCCGTCAGCCCTTGCAGCCGGCCTTCAGATACGTGGTGACGCGGGCCGACGCCGCCGTCGCAGCCTTCGTGTCCAGGCCGTTGATCGCCTTGCCGACGGCGGCGGTGATGGCGGCCCCGTCGGTCGCCTTGACCGGCTCGACGGCCTTGGCGACGGTGTCCACATAGTGGGTGACCGTCTTCCAGTCGTCGGAGACGCCCGGCGGCGGCGCGACCGTGTCGAGGGCCTTGCGGGCGCCCATGAAGCCGCTGCGCAGGGTCCCGGGCTTGTCCGCGACCATCGCCACCTGCTGCGACGCCGACTCGGCCCAGGCCACCTGCGCGACGGCGCATTGTTCGGGCGTGGTCGCCGCCGCGGCACCCCCGTGCGAGCCGAAGATCCGCACGACGGCGCCCGCGCCGACGCCGGCCACGAGCGCGACGACCGTGACCGCCACGAGGATGCGACGACTGTCGAGGAGCCGGGGCACGGCGAGGCGGCGCCGCGTGCGCGGGGCGGGGTTCGCGCGGGTCTGGGCGGGCTTCTCGAGGGTCGGGGCAGGCTTCCCGCGCTCCCTGCCGGCCTTGTCGCGGCCCGGCGCCTTCGCGGGCGGCGTGGCGCCCCCCGGGTCGAGCCAGCTCAGCGCGTCGGGCAGCGCGGGCTGCGCGGGCAGCGCGGGCAGCGCGGGCTCTTCGGGGGCGGCGGGCTCGGGCTCGTGGACGGGCCCCGGCTGGTGGAGCGCCTCGGGCTCGTGGACCGGCGCGGGCTCGTACGCCTGCTCGGGCTCGTAGGCCGGCTCGGGCTCGTAGAGCGACTCGGGCTCGTAGACCCCGTACGCCTGCTCGGCGGCGGCGAAGTGCCCCGCCACGAACGGCTCGGGCGCAGCGCCTGGCTCGGCCTCGAACGCCTGCTCGGCCGGCGGCTCCGCCTCCGGCTCGTGCACCGGCTCCACGTGGATCCACGGCGACCCGGGCGCGCGCGAGGTGCCCGGCGCGGGCGCGGCACCCCCGAGCAGGTCCTGGAACGACGGGAGACCGGACGCCCACGTCGGCGTCGGCGCCTGGGGGCGGCGCACGCCCCGGCGTCCGCGGCCACCCGGCGTCGTCGGCGTCGTCGTGGCGGTCATGCGGGGCAGGGTAGCGCGCGGGTCTGCCCGGCTGAAGAGGCGTTCGCCTACTTGACCTGAGGCGGGCCGACGCGTCATCCTCGCGCGTGACCTCCGCGAATGCCGGCCTCTGGGTGGACCCCGAGCACGACCCCCGCGCCCTGGGCCCTGACCCGGTGGGCGAGAAGGAGACCGTCTGGGAGTACCTGTGCCGGTACCGCCAGACGCTGGTGATGAAGTGCGAGGGGCTCGACGCCGAGCAGCTCGCGCGCCGCTCCGTGCCGCCGTCGGCGCTGTCGCTGCTGGGCATCGTCCGCCACCTCGCCAACGCCGAGCACCACTGGTTCGGCCGGGTGCTGGGCGGGCTGCGCACGCCAGGCCCGTTCGACCTGCCGGGCATCGCCGACCACGACTTCGACGGCGCCCAGGCCACCGACGCGTGCGTCACCGAGGCCTGGGGCGAGTGGCACCAGGCGGTCGAGGCGTCGGACGACCTGATCTGGGCCGAGGAGATGGCCCGCGAGGTCCCCTACGGCGGCGGCACGGTCGAGGCGCGCGACGTGATCCTCCACCTGCTCGAGGAGTACGCCCGCCACATGGGCCACGTGGACCTGCTGCGGGAGTGCATCGACGGCCGTACCGGCCTCTGACGCAGGTCGGCCCGGCAGTCCGTCGTCGGACCGTGCGCTCGGGCGCACGGTGCGACGACGAAGCGCCGGGCCGATCAGCTGACCGGGAAGATCAGTGGCGCGAGGCCTGGGCCAGCGCCGCCGCCTCGGCCTCCGCCTCCGCGACGGACTCGCGGTCCGCCCGCGCCGCGCGCAGGCGGCTCGCGATGACCGCGCCGAACGCGATCGCCGCGGCGATGCAGGCGAGCCCGATGCGCAGCCAGTGGTTGGCGTCGAACGGCACCGACATGGTGACGACGGCGGGCGCGATGAGCACCGCGACCAGGTTCATCACCTTGATGAGCGGGTTGATGGCCGGGCCGGCGGTGTCCTTGAACGGGTCGCCGACGGTGTCGCCGATGACCGTCGCCGCGTGGGCCTCGGAGCCCTTGCCGCCGTGCGCGCCGTCCTCGACGATCTTCTTCGCGTTGTCCCAGGCGCCGCCCGAGTTGGCCAGGAAGATCGCCATGAGCACGCCCGCCCCGATGGCCCCCGCGAGGAACCCGGCGAGCGGCCCGACACCCAGGCCGAAGCCGACGGCGATCGGCGCGAACGCGGCCAGCAGGCCCGGCGTGGCGAGCTCGCGCAGCGAGTCGCGCGTGCAGATGTCCACGACCTTGCCGTACTCGGGCCGCTCCTTGAACGTCATGATCCCGGGGTGCTCGCGGAACTGCCGCCGCACCTCGTACACGATCGCGCCCGCGGCGCGGGTCACGGCGTCGACGGCGAGGCCGCTGAACAGGAACACGGTGGCCGCGCCGAGGATGACGCCCACGAGCGTGACGGGCGAGATGATCTCGAAGCTGAGCATCGCGCCCACCAGGCCGGTGCCGCGGTGCCCCACGCCGGCCAGCGCGCGCTCCACGGCGTCGGCGTAGGAGCCGAACAGCGCGGTGGCGGCGAGCACGGCGGTCGCGATGGCGATGCCCTTGGTGATGGCCTTCGTGGTGTTTCCGACCGCGTCGAGGTCGGTGAGGACCTTGGCGCCCTCCTCGTCGACGTCGCCCGACATCTCGGCGATGCCCTGCGCGTTGTCGGAGACGGGGCCGAACGTGTCCATCGCGACGATGACGCCCACCGTGGTGAGCAGGCCGCAGCCCGCGAGCGCGATGAGGAACAGCGCCAGCCACACCGACCCGCCGGCCAGCAGGAACGCGGCGCAGATGGCCGCGGCGATGATGCCCGCGGTGTAGACGGCGGACTCGAAGCCCACGCCGATGCCGCTGAGCACCACGGTGGCCGCGCCCGTCCGCGAGGTCGCGGCCACGTGCAGGGTGGGCTTCGACGTCGTGCCCGTGAAGTAGCCGGTGATCCACAGGATCACGCCCGCGAGGATGACGCCGACGGCGACCGCGAGCGCGGCGTCGATGCGCGGGTCGGCGGAGATGCCGTGCATCGTGCCGAGGTCGGCCGTGCCGTGCAGCGAGTCGAACGACGACGGGAGGTACACGAACGCGGCGACGGCGGCGAGCACGGCGCCCGCGACGGCCGAGATGTAGAAGCCGCGGTTGATGGCCTTGAGGCCGTTCTCGTTGCCGCGCACCCGCGTGACCAGCACGCCCAGCAGCGCCACGAACGCGCCGATCGCGGTGACCATGAGCGGGAAGACGATGCCCTTCTCCCCCATGGCCGCGCGGCCCAGGATGAGGGCCGCGACGAGCGTCACGGCGTAGGACTCGAAGAGGTCGGCGGCCATGCCGGCGCAGTCGCCCACGTTGTCGCCCACGTTGTCGGCGATGGTGGCGGCGTTGCGGGGGTCGTCCTCGGGGATGCCCTGCTCCACCTTGCCGACCAGGTCGGCGCCGACGTCGGCCGCCTTGGTGAAGATGCCGCCGCCGACGCGCATGAACATGGCGAGCAGCGCGGCGCCGAAGCCGAAGCCCTCCAGCACCACCGGGGCGTTCTCGCGGTACACGAGCACCACGAGCGCGGCGCCGAGCAGACCCAGGCCCACCACGGACATGCCGACCACGCCGCCCGTGCGGAAGGCGATACGCGCACCCTCGCTACGGCCACCCGGCCGCGCGGCCGCCGCGGCCACGCGCACGTTGGCGCGCACCGCGAGCCACATGCCCAGGTACCCGATGCAGGCAGAGAACGCCGCACCGAAGAGGAAGGCGATCGACCGCCCGACGCGGACCCCGCCGTCGCCCGGGAGAAGGAACAGGAGCGCGAAAACCACGACCGCGAACAGGGCGAGCGTGCGGAACTGCCTGTTGAGGTAGGCGGCAGCTCCCTCCTGGACGGCGCGAGCGATCTCGCGCATCGAGGGGGTCCCCTCGTCGGCCGCGAGCACCTGCTTGCGCAGCACGAAGGCGCAGGCCAGCGCCGCGAGAGCGATCACGGCGATGACCGCGACGATCGCGATGCTGCCGGTACCTAGTGTGAGCATCCGTCCTCCTTGACGACGCCCCGCAGGGCGGGGTGAGGCCCCGCCGGCGCCGTTGACGACGGGATGTCGGGAGTGTACCCACAATGTGATGCCCGTCACGAGGCCGGACGGATCTTCCCGTGCCTTGCCCCCAACGGATATACCCGCCCAGCAGTCATACAGGGTGGGGGTCCCGCCGGGACCGTTGGCAAGGAGATCGACGTGGCACGTTGGGAGCACGAGCTCCGCACACTGGTCGCCACACGCGGCCCCGCCCTGGTGGGATACGCATACGCGCTATGCCGTGACCG
>Ga0082212_10001749_pt1 | contig 31956 bp, 24 predicted proteins | sample TergutNt197P3_FD_71548 | JGI IMG/M metagenome (GOLD analysis project Ga0082212, IMG submission 71548) | Neocapritermes taracua P3 segment gut microbial communities from Petit-Saut dam, French Guiana - Nt197 P3 | ecosystem: Host-associated > Arthropoda: Insects > Digestive system > Gut ...
CTCTTTGAGTGTTATTCCCATTACTTTACCTGCATTCAAATATTCTATCAATATTATCCCAGATTCATTGGCTCGAATCAACAATCTTTCCGACTATCACCAATTGAATAGACAGAAATATTATAGGTTTTCAAATATGCCTATGTTTTTATGTTGTAATTGGAAGGAAGCGAAAGAAATCCATAAAGCATAAAGTCGCAGTTGTCGAAATATCAAGAATAGCGGCAATGTCTTTCCTCCCTCTATAATAGCCGGTGAGCACAAAAGCTGGCTAGAGGCTTGTTTGGAAAGCTCATCGGGGACAGGGCTATATCTCAAAAAAGTTTAGCTGCTTATTCGTATATTGACAAGAAGCCTCTATGAAAACTTGCGACAAAACACAAACTTCCCAGCCATTGTTTAGTTGTAAATTTCTTCGAGCTCGCGTTAGATTACATACTTGGCGAAGACGGTATGGTATACTACGATCAAGTTTCCTCTTATACAACACTTTCTTGTAGATTTCCACCATTGGGCTTCCGGTAGTATCCAAGATGGTGGCTGGGCAGTCAATGCTTGGCAACGACTCCGGGGCAAAGGCGTCTTTTGGTGCCTTAGTGGGTGTATTCACCACATCGCTGTTTTGGTTGTAGCATACATAGTTCACAACCAGAAAAACAACTGCAAATTTTGGGGCAATCAATTAGAATGTTATGGTTATCTGCAAGAGATTGTTGGCAATCGCCCTGCCTATTGCAGCTGGGGGCTTAGTCACAACAGTGATGCCATTAATTAGTACTGCCACTATCCCCTCTGGGCTTGTAACCGCAGGTTTAATAAAGAAACTGCCAAAATGTTGTTTGTTAAGCTTAGCAAAGCTCAAACGCTTAAAAAATGTTCCTTTTGTTTTGGGCGCATCTCTTGCAGTAAGCCTTGTGCCATCTATTTCTGCGTCTATTGCCCTCAATGAGAAGCACATGGCAAAGGCTAAGACAGCTTTGGCCATAAGAGGCTCGATGCTTGTTTCTTTGCTTGCAGCTATTGGCCTTAGAGCCGTTGGCCGACCTGATATTTCCAAAAACCGCAGACGCAGTTGACGCATCCTTGCTCCAATGGCTAGCTTATGTTGTTATTTTTGCATTGGGCATGACTACCCTGCAAGGTCGCTTAGCCGAAGGATAGGTTCTCGAGCGCAATTTCGCCTGAGGCTGGATATTATTATAATCCAATCAATAACATGGCAATTGGTACGGTTTCGAAATTTGGGTTGAATGTGGTATTAGCCAAGGTGGAGAGCTTAAATATATATGGGGCGATTCTCGCGAGTATTTTTGCCTTAGCTGTCATAATTGTATTGATATAGCCAGCAATGTCGATCTTGCATGAGTATTTTTCACTAATGCCTTTTTGTTTACAAACCGTTTTGCCCCATAATTCAGACTGAATGAATAGCAATTGCTTGTGTAAAGCAAGAATGAGATGATCTTCAAGTCCATGTTCTCTTCCTCGGTGAAAGTGTATACAACACGTTTCTTATTGCTGCCAATTTTATTGATCATCCGCTTTTTGGGCACATAGAATGCGTATCCTTCTTCCAATGTTCTACGCGCAATTGCCTCGTAGCGCCAATTATTGATGAAACAGCGAAAAAAAGCCTCGTCCTTCTTTGAAAGATGAGACTTGTCAAGCTTGTATTTCAAGAACTCTTGACACACTGATTCTTCTTGTATTTCATCAAGTATGCCTATCTTAAGTGCCGGCAAGGCATGCGGCCTTGCCGTACTCCTTTCTGCAACAAAACAAAGCAGGTAAAAGAAGGTGAAGACAGCAATTGCTGGCACGGGACTATACAGCCGCAGACCGCCTGCACTGCCATGTTTAAAAGCGGCTGATTTGCCCCGCTGCAGGCGCAAATTCTTTGCGCTCCCCTCTTTTTGGCAATATCAACTGCTTTACAAAGCAGCCTTTATCCGTGATATTATGTAATCACGCTCATTTGGATAGTAGGAATAAAAATTCAAAAATGGCAAGTTGGCTGCCTGGGCAGCAGAGCGCGCATTTAAAAACGCTGCATTATGGTCTCTGTTACGTTTCGTCAGCATAATCACTGCAACAATCCTGCCGTTGTCACTGACCACATAGCTGTATGCTTTGCATGGAGTTGCCGCTACAAAAGCGATTCTTTCAGCCTCAACATTTTTAGCTACATCCAAATAGCTGAACTCATCATGCAGAATCTTGTCAAACTTCAGCTCCAGCCTATCCAAATCCTCTTCATGGCTTGTTTGGACAAGCGGCGACATCCTGTAGGCGTTACGATGTTGAGTCTCGACAATACTTCTGCCAGGCGAATTGTCAACAACCTCAGTGATCTTGTTCAGGGCAACTTTTTTAAACCAGTCAAAATAACCCAATGTAGAATCTCCGTTTAATTCTTTTTATCCCTATTAAATGTTGGTTTCGACATCTGGTTGCCAGAGCTGGATTTTCCCTGCTTTCCCTGTTTGCCTTGAGGTTTTCGGCTAGATGAGGAAGAGTTCTGCTTATTAGAGGAATTATCACTAGACCCAGACGAATCTAGTATTGACTTGACCAATTTTTCAAAAAAACTCATGATTCACCCTTATTTCGTCTTTAATATAATTCTACAACCGATACTATAATAATTTGAAGTCGTTGTCAAGCTTGGTATCACTCAAAATGCCTTAGTGTTTATTCTTCACGGTTTTTCCGTAACAGCAGCTTTGGCACACAAAGGAACCTATGCGTCCTTATCAGCAAAGCCTTCACCAATTTTGAAACCTAAAGCTTTTATACGCCGTATCCTAGCCATAAACAACAGGCAAGAATCGATCCATGCCAAAATCGATTATCCAGAAGGCTTTGCCGCTTGGGGCAAATCAGCCTAATTCCCCCACTGTTTTACTTGTATCAAAAGAATATAACACTCCCCAAAACACAACAATGCTTAATGGACGGCTACTGGAAAGTTTTCTGCCTCAACCCAATACAATACATGCTAAAACTATTTGCACCGCTTGTACAAGCATCCTCTTCTTTAATTTATACTAAAAACGCTATTGGCAAACGATTTCAAGCCTCTGCTTATGGACTAATGCATATGCGGCAAACGCTTAATCTGCTATTTAGTGTAGAATGGTGGGGTAATGTTCGCTAGAGCAAAAATAACAAACTAGCAGGTATTGTATATGGTAAACATTTTTGTCAACGTCAAATCCATTGGCAAACGCAGACCAACCCTGGCTAAAGCGCCATATTCCCTCCCCGACTCTGTGAAAACCCTTCAGGGTCTCATTGAGGCAATTGTAGCTATAGAGGTAGAAAAATACAACGCAAGAGCCAACGCAGAAGATGACAAGGGCCAGCTGCTCCAGTTCCTGACTCAAGCGGAAATCGATGATAAAGCCACAACCGGGAAAGTCGGTTTTGGCGCCATCTATTCCGATAAAAAGGCAGACTTGGCCAAGGCAGTCGAAACAGCCAGGCAAGGCTTCGAGGACGGGTTATTCAAGGTGGTCTATGGAGAAGCGGAACTACAGCATTTGGATGACCCAGTCAATTTGGCAAACGACGATATTCTAACATTTATACGCTTGACTTTCTTAGCAGGCAGACTTTGGTGAAAAGGAGCAAGAAAAATGTCTGAAAACCAGCAACAGCCACAACTAAAAGACGAGATAGTGGACTCTTTCCAAACCGTGACCAAACAGATGGAAGGGGCAGCCGGAGTATTGGCTCAGAAATTGTGGGCGTATTACAATAATAATCGTGGCTATTATTACCGAAATCCAGAGCATTATAACGAGATATTAACTGCTTATAAAGAAATGTGCGGTTTTTCAGCGGAAACCACACACTCGTTTAGTCAGCTATGGAATGACGATTTCCATAAATCAATTGAGGACCTGTTTGGCGCCCATGAAGCAGCTATTATAAAAAGCCGTTGCGCCCAGATCATTGGCGAGCCTTATGCCCGCAGCTATTACCGCCCTTCTTACCGTTCCCAGCGGGCAGGTGACTATCTATACCCAATTATCACGGCAATATACGATTCATTTGGATTCCACTGTTATGGAGTGGATCTTGCCGAGATAATAACCAACGACTATAGCTACATACCTGGAGCTACAGACAGGATCGTAGTTGCGCTAAATTCTGGCGACAGCCAAATTGAAGCATTGGTTGAAGAAGCAATTATGGGCGAAGGGGAAATCAAGTTATCCAATATCATCATAAACGCTGTCATAAAGAGCGGGCATGAAGCTCAAGTAGAGAATCTTGGCAAGCTGCTTTTGGCTGCCCAGAGGCAGGAAGGCCTGCGCCAAGCGATTTTGGAAGCTGTCGACTATGGTTCTAAACAAACCCATGCTTACTTTATCAAATTGGTTATCGACAACAATCTCGCTAGGTTTTCTGCAGTTATAAGGGCTTTTGCCACATGGTCGGGCCTTGCTTATGGCAACGCTAAACCTGCTGTCATTGACAAATGCATGAAATTGGCTTATGAGCATTTGTCTGATGAAACGCTTCTTGCCAAAGGCCTTGCAAGCCAAGATACACTTGAGATTTATATAGCGCTATGGGCATGCGCATGCCACGATATTTCAGCTGCGCAACTGGCTGCTGTGGACATCTTGGAAGCTGAAGATAAATACCGCAGATTGACTGGATGGTATTTTATCAAGAATACAGCCCATGAATTAGTCTCCCATCAAGCGGCAATTAGCCATATAGGCACAAGAGACCTTGAGGAGTTGGCGTGGATTTGCTCCTGCTTATATACAAATAGCGAAGCTACGCATTACAATTGGCGTTGGGAAGATGAAAAGGAAAGGACGCCCTATCCAAACGCAATCTTTCCGGGCGATAAAGAAACCCGCAAAGAGCAATTCACAAAGCTTAACGAAGCTTTAGAATTCATCGGCAACAAATCAAAAGCATTTGAAGCCAGTGTTTTTCCATGGACAAGCATCCAGCTTGACCAAAACCATATAGCAAGATGCATGTTAGGAATTGCAGGCTATGATCTAGACAGCGGCATGATAGGGCAGTTGGCAGAGCACTTGCCCAGGTTCGAAGTGATTTTGAGAAGAGTGTTTTATATAAACCTGGTCGACTCCAATATACCTAGCCAAAGGGCATTGTTGCTAAAAGGGCTCTCTGACAAGAGCTCAACTGTAAAAAACGACATTATTAGCATCCTGTCAAAAACCGAACTTGAGACAGATGATGTGGCCTACCTTGCCAACACACTTTCAACAACAGCATCAGGGCTTCGAAAAGCCGTGATTACACTCCTTGGCAAACAAAAAGAGAGCATTGTGGAGCCGTACATCGAAGGGTTGGTGAATTCAAAAAAAGACAAACAGGTGCTTGCAGGGTTAGAGTTGCTGGGCGTTTATGGCCAAGACAACAAGCAGCTGGTTGAGAAATACCAAAGTTCTCTTGATTTGCTGTCAAACCGCCCTTCCCTTCCCCATGAGATCGCAGTCATCTTGGAACAATTCTCGGAAAGCAAAACTGAAGCCTTTACAGAAGAAAACGGCTATGGCCTGTATGATCCTTGCTCTGCTTGCCTTGACAAAAACACCTGGGAAGGCAACCGCGCTGCTGCTGTGTATGACAGGGAAGAACTGGCAAAGATTTTAAGCGCAAGTGATGACTTGGCAAAGGCGGCAGAAGCGATTGCAGTTGTCTTGGATGAAAACAAAGACCTTGAATGTGAAGTTGTCAACTTTGACAACTCAAAATCCAAAGTATTAATCCGTGACTGCAACCACTACCTTCCGGAAAAGCCTGACAAAGGCGAGAATCATGTAAATGGCGGAATCACGGGCTACTACTTGGGTGATGAGATTCTGGCGGCATTCGATACTGTCGGCATGTCTACAGCCATGCTTGCTGCTAGCATTTGGCATTTGCAGAGAGTCTACTTGTACAATTCCAGTTTCACTGACCTGGCGATTGAAATTTTTCAAGGATTGCCTTACAATGTGGAGCCATTTGAATTCTATACCACGCTAACGGTTAACACCAATGTGGTATTTAATGCCCTAAGGGCTATCTTGCAAGAGCGATTGCACGACGTGCACACCTTTGCAATCGACATCTGGACCAGTTTAGTTACATTGGTGCCATCAGACCACTATATGAGCCTTTGGCGGACAAACTCAAACAACTACCACTATTCTAATGATGGCATGTTGGGCATTGGGATCATTTCATATTGGCAAGGCCTATCTTTCCGCTCCATAGCGGATGACAGCCAATATGCGGCATATTGGTCAGAGGCTTGGCGCCAATACCTGGTTTCAGAAAAGGAATATTTCCCCACTGGCCAACGTTACAACCTCCTGCGCGCATACAAACTGGGGCTTGTCAATAATGACGGGCTATACCATGAATTATTGTCTGGGCTAAATGCCAAGGATAATATATTCTTTTACACAAGCGGTAAAGCTGTAGAAAAAGAGATCGATGAGAACTACCCATTCTTCCCAAAGATGCTCAGCACCGCAATCGACCGGATTGTGGAAGTAGAGCAAAAACGTGGAGAGCTGCCAACACCGCTGACAAAAATCGCTGCTGGCATTGTCCGCTTTGACGGAGGTGCGAAACATTTCGCCGAGCTATTAGGGGCTCTGGGCAAAGACAATTTCCACAGGGGTTATGTTTGGCGCTCAAACGACACCAAGAAAACTACACTCAGTGTGCTAATGAAGAATTGCTACCCGCAGCCAGCTGACACTGCAACATCATTCGGAGAAGCAATCAAAAATGCCGGCATCAACGAAAAGCGGCTCTTGCAAGCTGTCATGTATGCTCCCCAATGGGCCGGCTTAGCAGAGGAGCACACTGGCATTATTGGCCTATCTTCTGCTGTATGGCTATTCCATGCCCATATAAATGAACGGTTTAATGCAGAAAAAGAGACAAAAATCGCTTTGTACTCACCAATTAGCCAACAACAATTCTCAGATGGGGCATTTGATAAAGACTGGTTTTTAGACGCTTATAACACAATTGGCGAGACATACTTTAACGAGCTTTATAAAAACGCCAAATATATCACCGACTCAAGCAGCGCCCACCGGCGCTCCCAGCTTTATGCCGATGCTGTTTTGGGGAGGCTGGAGCTCAAGCAAACCAAAGCAGAAATCGAAAGCAAACGCAACCAAGAGAAACTTCGAGCCATTGGGCTTATACCTCTTGACGCTGCAAACAGGCTGGATGGCCTTGAGCGGTATGAGTTTATACAAAAGTATTTGAAGGAAAGCAAGCAGTTTGGCTCGCAGCGCAGGGCGAGCGAAGGCAAAGCCTCCCTAATAGCTCTGCAAAACCTGGCCCTGACAACAGGGTTTTTAGATGCCGAACGCATGGGGTGGTTTTTTGAAGGCGAAAAAATGGACACCATGCGCCATTTGATGGAACCAACTGATATTGGAGGTTTGGAAGTGTGGCTGGAAATCGATGAGGGAGGATCTCCATCAATTGCGATTTCTAAAGCCGGCAAACCTCAAAAAACCGTGCCCAAAGCTTTTGGGAAACACGAACTGGTTTTGGAAATCAAAGATGCTGTCAAAAGTTTGAGGGATCAAAAAAGCCGGGCAAGACAAAGCTTTGAAATGGCAATGGTGTCAAGAAGCCCATTCTCCACAAAAGAACTCCTAGGTTTGATGAACCACCCTGTCCTGAAAGCCACTGCCAGCTCGCTTGTTTTTATTTGCGGGGACTCAAGCGGCTTGTTGCAGTTTGAAGACAGCGTTTTATATTTGGCTAGCTTAAGTGGCCAGAGATATGCATTGCAAGAAGACAGCCAGGTGTCAATTGCCCATCCCTTCGACCTCATGGAAAGGAACTGCTGGAGCGACTACCAGCGCTACATGTATACTAGCCAGACTATCCAGCCTTTTAAACAGGTCTTCAGGGAGCTTTATCCCGTCACTGACGATGAGCGGGAAGCCGGCACAGTCTCCAGGAGATATGCAGGCCACCAAGTGCAGCCACAAAAAACAATTGCGCTGCTCAAAACCAGGGGATGGACTGTAGATTATGACGAAGGCTTGCAGCGGGTTTACCATAAAGAAAACCTGATAGCCAAAATGTATGCCCTGGCAGATTGGTTCTCGCCTGCCGAAATTGAGGCTCCAACATTGGAGACAATCAGGTTTTTTGAAAGAGACACATTCAATCCAGTCAAGTTTGAAGATATATCTCCAGTCATCTTCTCAGAGGCAATGCGGGACATCGACTTGGTTGTCTCAATTGCCCATGTGGGCGGAGTCGACCCAGAGGCAAGCCACTCGACAATCGATATGCGAATTGCCATTGCTAAGGAATTGCTCTCATTGTTGTCTGTCACCAATGTGGCATTCCAGACAGCCCATGCCCTCATTGACGGTGAACTTGGAGAGTACTCTGTGCATATGGGATCGGGAGTTGTGCACCAAAGCGGGATCGGCATGCTGGCTGTTCTGCCTGTGCACTCCCAGCAACGGGGCAGAATATTCTTGCCATTTGCCGATGACGACCCCAAGACTGCAGAAATCATGAGCAAGATTTTGCTTTTTGCTGAGGATAAAAAGATAAAAGACCCATCTATTCTACGACAGATGGGAAAATAGCTGCAAAAAGCAATTTGCCCGGCATTCCAGTTTATAAAAAATGCCGGGCATTTTATTATTCTTGTTGCCTGTATTTCTCCCTGCTTTTCTCCGCAGCCACTTCCCTGTCTGCGCTAATTTGCTCCCAGCTTGGCAATGTTTCTAAAATTTCCCTAAATTCGCCCAACGCTTGGGGAATGTCAATATTTTGCGGACACATTTCTGTACATGCGCCACACTCTATACATGCGCTAGGCTGCTCGTCTGTTGGGATCGCATCTACTCTCATTGATATATTTGTTGTCAACTGCACACGCATCTGGCTGTAGTAATCAAGCATAAGAGGGATATTGATATTGTTTGGGCAACTATCTAAACAATAGCCGCAATCTGTGCAAGGAATCGAATCCTTCATCTTATCAGCCAATTCATAAAGCAGTTGTATTTCTTGCCCGGTCAATGGCGCATGGGTGGAAAATGTCTTGATGTTGTCAACCATTTGGTCAAAATTTGACATGCCGCTTAAAATGAGTTTCACATTGTCAACTGTATGCAGCCAACGGAATGCCCAAGAAGCGATAGACTCGTTTGGGCGCAGGCTTTTTAGCTTGCTTTGGGCTTCATCAGGCAACGACGCCAAGGCTCCTCCCCTAAGTGGCTCCATCACAAAAACTGGAATGCCATTGTCAGCCAAGAAACTGCTGACTGATTTCCCGTCTTGGAGCGACCAATCAAGATAGTTCAATTGAATCAGGCAAAACTCCATTGCCTCTTTGAATGCGCCCAAAAAAACTTTTAGGTTCTCCATGCCCCCATGGGTCGAAAAACCTAAGTGCCTGATTCGGCCGGCTTTTTTTTGCTCCAGCAAATACTCAATGATTCCTAGCCCGGGATCCATATACCTATGGATTGAGTTCTCATATACGTTGTGCAGCAGGTAAAAATCAAAGTAATCAACTCCACACTTCTCAAGCTGCTCTTCAAAGATTTTTTTTGGATCGTAATCAGAAAGCACTTGGTGCCCGGGATACTTTGTCGCTAAATAAAAGCTTTCTCGGGGATACTCCTTAAGGATCCTCCCTATCGCGCGCTCTGACTCGCTGTCAACATATGGATAGGCTGTATCAAAGTAGTTTACCCCGTTCTCCATTGCGTAGCGAACCATTTGCCTAAGCTCAAACTCATCAATTTGCCCTTCTTTCATCGGCAAGCGCATAGTGCCAAATCCAAGCAATGGCAGTGCTTTATCCTTAAACGTGCTTTTTAGCATTGAATAACCCCCCAGTGGTCCATGTTTTTTTTATTTTATACCTAATGTCGTTGTAGATAAAGTGAATTGAAGAAAAACAGGGCAAACCTGCCAAGTTGCCCACATGGGCATTTTGGCGGAATCAATGGATGGTTATTAGAAACAAATTGATTGCCTTTGGGGATAAAAGCTGTAAAAAAGCTGATATTCCCCGATTACATTTTTTGCTCTCTAAACCAAAAGTTGGATGATAAACAACAACAGCAAATACCAAAGCAGGTAACACTTCAGGTTATAAAAGAGGCTTATTAATGTTTTTTTTTACACCATATGAACGTGCTGGTTGAAAAAAAGCAAGATTCATGGCATAGTTGTTGCTAGAAAGCATAAACAATTCTAAATTTAAGGGGATGGATTGAAAATATGAAATGCAAATCAAAGATCTTGGCACTTATTCTTGTGGCAATATTCTTTTGCCAAAGCTGCGGGCCTGTAGGGCAAAGCGGCGAGAACCAAAAGAAACAGATTGCAGAACAAGTGACCTTGGAGAGTTTTATTAGCTCTTGGACATGCAATGCTGAGAGCACTGATGGCATCAACTATGTATATACCTTGAACTTTTCATTGCCAAACGAGGTAATCTACTCTGCAGGTTGGAGCGAAGGCAATCTGGCTGCTGTGTATACGGGGACATACAACTTGAGCGAGGAAGGGATAATCCTGGACATGGAAGGGGTAGATGTGGCAAGCGGAGGAGCTCGAAACCCGATCTATGGAATCTTTGCTTTTGAGATAACAGATGACGCGCTCTTCTTGACGCCTCAAAGCGGTGATCCTCTTACACACCGGCTTGGATCAGGAGCCACCATGGAATTTGTTCGGGATGGGGATAAAAAGAGTATCTTAGGCTCTTGGACATGTTATGCCGAGAATGGCTTAGGCGACAGCTATGTATTTACCCTGAGCTTTTCTTTGCCAAACGAGGTCGCCTACTCAGCCGGCTGGAGAGACAGCGAAATGGCTGCAGCGTTCACGGGGACATACAGCATAAACGAGGAAGGCATAACCTTGGTCATGGAAGGGATAGATTTGCTTGCAGATGGCGGAGGAGGGGCTTTGGATCCAATCCATGGCATCTTTGCTTTCGAGATAACAGATGACATGCTCTTCCTGACACTGCAAAGCGGTGATCCGCTTTCATACTTGTTCGGGTCAGACGCTACAATGGAATTTGCGAGGGATAGGGATATACAGAGTATTTTAGGATCTTGGACATGCAATGCTAAAAGTGACGAAGGCGACAGCCTTGTATTTAGCCTAGGTTTCTCGCCGCCAAACAGAGTTGTCTACTCTGCAGGTTGGCGCGACAGCGAATTGGCTGTCTTGTATAAGGGGACATATAGCATAAGCGAGGCACGCATAACCCTGGACATGGAAGGGGTAGATTTGCAAGCAGATGGCGGAGGAGGGGCTTTGGATCCAATCCATGGCATCTTTGCTTTCGAGATAACGGATGACATGCTCTTCTTGACACTGCAAAGCGGTGATCCGCTTTCATACCTGTTCGGGTCAGACGCTACAATGGAATTTGCGAGGGATACCACATGGGAAAACGCATATATAAACTTCCTCTTCTCCGCGACAACAGATAGGGAAATGGCCCAATGCGCTCTAATCTATATTGACGATGATGACATACCGGAGCTAGTGGTAAACTTTGGCGCTATGGCTGACGGGGCTATGGTGTGCACTTTCAACAATGGCCAAATAAGCAGCGCATCTTTATTCCCATATAGCTTGTACTATCTAGAGCGCCAAAATGTGTTTTTAGACAGGGCAGGGCGCATGGACAGCTATTATGACACAGTATATGCCATTATTGAAGGGCAATTCGTGGATATTGCGAAAGGGGAATATGGGGCAAAAGACAACACTGATGTTGAATACGACTCTTCTGGGGAGCCGGTATACCAATACTACTGGAATGGTGTCGAGGTTGAAAAAGTTAATTATTTGGAACTGCTAAACCAAGTGTTTCCTATGCAGCCAAGTTTTAGCCTGGTAGAAGGTAGCGGATATATGGGTTTCTGGGAAACGATCAATGCTGTCAGAAATTATATATGAATTGGCTAAGCCAAGGCCTTTAGCAGTTATTCCAACTGGGCTGCCATAATATCTTGAGATGGCCAAATGCAATTGCTGAGGTGCACAGGCACATTGACAGGCCAAAGGGCAGCGCACATCCTCGCTATCCGAGTTTTATTTATCCATTAGATTATGGGTATTTCAACGGGACAAGCGCGATGGACGGCAACGGCATTGACGTTTGGCATGGCTCCGATACTGATAGGGGACTTGACGCTATCATGTGTATCGTAGACCTTATGAAACGTTACAGCGAAATAAAACTATTGATAAACTGCACAGAAAAAGAAAAGGCGCAAGTTTGTCAAGCACATTGCGAAACGGAGTTTACGAAAGGAATACTGATAAGGCGTGAACGATAACTAAGAATATTTTTGAAAATTAGACAAACCTCCTTGACAAATGGTGTCTGAGGATAATGTTTCGGGGAAGATCAGCGATTAGCGCTTTGCAAAGAGGTCGAGGGCATACGAGCAGGAACAGCCCGAATTGGCAAAATGGATAACGGTGTTCAAGACTGGACTAAACAAAGAAAACGACCACCTTGTGACCACTGACATTTTACATGAAATTGTCAGTAAATACACCGGCGCAAGTGAATTGGCACTGCGCATAGCAAAGGAACTAATAAACCATATTGATGTATATCACGCGCAAAGGTCAATGGACTGACAAGTCAAAAGGTTATAGTTCGAATAACTGTATAGGCGTGTTTGATATAGCTGACTGGAAAGACATCTCTGACTTCGATATCATGATTTTAACGTGAAAAAGAGTAACCAAGCGCTACTCCCCGATAGAGAAAGCCTCATAAACAAGAGTGTCGTTACAGGACACTAAATCCTATAACGACACTCATAATGGTCGGAGCGAGAGGATTCGAACCTCCGGCCTCTTGAACCCCATTCAAGCACGCTACCAAACTGCGCCACGCCCCGACTAGGTTATTATAAACACCAAAAAAGGTAAAATCAATAAAATACTGACATTTTGCCACAACTAGTGTTCCATCGAAAAGCAATTCATGCTCCAATATGCTATAATCATATAAAAACGAAGGAGAAATATATGGGCTTAATAAGAGCAGCAGCCTCTGCATTTGGCGGAGCAATGGCTGATCAATGGCTTGAGGTAATTGAGCCGGATGAAATGGACCAAGACGTTGTTTTCACTCAAGGTGTGCTTGTTTCGAACAAAAGATCATCAAACACCAAGGGAACTAGCGGTATCGTCACAGATGGTTCAATAGTCCACGTTTATGAAAACCAATTTATGCTGCTTGTTGACGGGGGAAAAGTCGTCGATTACTCGGCAGATCCTGGATATTTCACGATTGACAACAAGTCAGCGCCATCGATGTTCAATGGAAATTTCAAAGACTCCTTGAAGGAAGCTTGGGGAAGAATCAGGTTTGGTGGAGTACCGTCAAATAAGTTGCAGGTATTCTACATCAACCTTCAAGAGATCAAAGGAATCAAGTTTGGGACAAGAAACCCGATCAATTATTATGACAACTTCTATCAAGCAGAATTGTTTGTAAGGGCCCATGGCACTTACTCGATCCGCATTGAAAATCCATTGAAGTTTTATTCCGAAGTAATCTCAAAAAGTGCTTCACGTGTAAAGATTAGCGAGATCAACGACCAATACCTGGATGAATTCCTTGATGCGCTCCAAAGCAGCATTAATGGCTTGTCGATAGAAGGTGAGCGGATTTCCTTCCTAGCTTCTAAAAGCAGGGAGCTCAGCAAATATATGGCTAACACACTTGATGATGATTGGACCCAAAACAGAGGTTTTGAAGTTGTCAGCGTTGGAATTGCCAGCATCTCTTATGATGAAACAAGCCAAAAGCTTATCAATATGCGAAATGAAGGGGCTATGCTCTCAGACCCTACTATAAGGGAAGGCTTCGTGCAAGGCTCAATTGCCAGAGGCTTCGAAAAAGCCGGGGAAAATACCGGCGGCCAAGGCGGTTTCATAGGCATGAATCTAGCCAACAATTCGGCCTCAAGTTTTGCAGGATCTTTCAGCGAGTCAAATAGGCAACAGGCTGCCCAAAATACTCAGAGTTCTGCCCCCGCGCCTACCGGCGCAACCTGGACTTGCAGTTGCGGAAGCGTTAATCCAGACAGCGCAAAATTCTGTCCAAGTTGTGGATTGCCTCGACCAGCAGCCGCCGCGAAACTGTTTTGCGCAGAGTGCGGAAGTGAAATTGCTCCTGATGCCAAGTTCTGCCCCAATTGCGGAAATAAGCTTTAGCCAATTATGGAAAATGCGTTGCTAGCCCTTTAGCCAAGCACAGCCAGAAACGGTTTCGCTTGGCTTTTTTGTCGTTCAATCATTAAAAAAGCATGAATGGGCTAATACATGTCATTTTCAGAGTGTAATAGCTGTAAAAATACCTTATATTTTGTACATGTGCTAGAATGAAATACATTTATGACAGGAGAGCATATAATATAACAGTATCAATAAAATACATATACTAAATTTAATATAATGTGGGGACAAAATGGAAAGAAGCAATAAAGTATTTTACCAATACGACGAATACCGTCCTCAAGAAGGGAATCTGTATCCAGATGACAAGAGGACTGCCAACTCTAGGCAGCCAACAACTCTGTATGTGCCGCCATCAGTGGTAGAGGCCAGCCCCCGGGCGCCTGCGCCGGCTATGAGCGCAAACTACAGGAATGTAATGTTTACATTGACAAAGCTGGACATAGCTTCGGGAAAGAGAATCCCAGGCGCTGTCTATGAGATGCGCGGCAGCAATGGCAGCATGCAGCTATTATCTACCAATGAGGGCGGCATGGCTACATTTAATATCGGGGCAGGGGCAAGCTACAGGCTTAGAGAAGTATCTGCGGCAGAAGGATACAGGCTTGACGAGTCCATTTATGCCATTGACGTTTCACCTAATGGCTCAGTGCGCTTAAATGGGTCTATTGGCGATAAAATTACAGTGCCTGCAATTGGTTTGGGCTGATATGGAAAACCTGCCTGGCTTATGCCAGACAGGTTTTCCCAAGCAATTGATATTATTGACAAGTAGCTCTCAACCTTCTTCAGTATTGTTGAGCAACTCCATGAACTCGTCGCCTGTGATGTTTTCCCGCTGCAGCAAGAATTCAGAAATCGCATCCAAGCGCTTCTTGTTTTTTGTAAGCAATTCGATAGTTTCTGCTTGGCAGGCATCAAGTATGGCCCGCACTTCCCCGTCAATCTCGCTGCCAGTCACTTCAGAGCACATCAATACTCTCCTGCCATCCAAATACTGGCTAACAGTGCTTTCTAGACCCATGGGGCCAAACTTCTCGCTCATGCCATAGATAGTCACAATGCTGCGGGCTATGCTTGTTGCGCGCTCTATGTCATTTGCAGCCCCTGTCGTGATGGTAGAAAATTGCACCAGCTCGGCAGCCCTGCCACCCAAGAGAGTTGTGATCTGGCTCAAAAGCTCATCTTTGGTCATGAGGTATCGGTCTTCTTCTGGCACACTCATTGTATATCCTAAAGAGCCCATGGTTCTGGGGACAATCGTTATCTTTTGTATCGGCTGGGAATTTTTTTGCAGTGCGGAAACCAATGCATGGCCGACCTCATGGTAGGCAACTAACTGTTTTTCCTTGCTATTCAGGATCCTGTCTTTTTTCTCTTTGCCTGCAATTACTACCTCAACAGCTTCCATAAGATCCTCTTGGATAACCTCGTCCCTGCCAAGCCTTACTGCACGCAAGGCAGCCTCATTGATCATGTTGGCAAGGTCGGCTCCAGTCGCGCCGCTTGTCGCTAAAGCTATATCCCTTAAGACAACTTCCTTTGCGATTTTAACCTTTGATGCATGTACAGAGAGTATGGATTCACGCCCAGGCAAATCGGGCTTTTCAACTATTATTCTCCTGTCAAAACGGCCTGCCCTAGACAAAGCCTTGTCAAGCACTTCAGGCCTATTTGTAGCTGCTAGCACGACGACCCCTTTTGATGCGTCAAAACCATCCATCTCCGCCAAGAGCTGGTTAAGCGTCTGTTCTCTCTCGTCATTGCTTCCAAGGCTGTTGTCGCGGCTTTTTCCTATTGCGTCGATCTCGTCAATGAAAATAATGCATGGCGCGTCTTTGCTCGCAGTCTGGAACAAATCCCTAACCCTGGATGCGCCGACTCCTACATAGAGCTCTACAAACTCAGAGCCTGTCAGATGGTAGAACGGCACCTTGGCCTCTCCAGCGAGAGCTCTCGCCATCAAAGTCTTGCCTGTGCCAGGAGGTCCAACCAATAACGCCCCTTTTGGCTGCTTTGCGCCTACTTTGTGGTATTTTTCTGGGTTATGCAAATAGTCTACAATCTCTATCAAGCTTTCTTTGGCTTCGTCTTGGCCGGCAACATCCTTGAAGGATACTCCAACATTTTTTTCAACATTGTACACTTTTGCCCTTGATTTCCCGACAGAGCCCATAAAGCCCATTCCTGAGTTGTCAGATCCCATCCGCTTAGCCATTGACCTGAAAAAGAACAAATAAAGCAAATATAGGGCAATGACCGGAACAACCCAGCTTGCCAATATTTGCATATAAGTTCCTTGGTTGTTGGCCAGTGGGCGTTTGAAATCGCCAACCTTGCCCTCGAGGTGCTTGCCGTCAAGGTAGCTGACAATGTCATAATTGTCAATTCTGCCAGTGACAAACTGCAAGTTGGCAATACTCTCAATAGTGCTTCTGCCATTAGGGTCAACTACTTCCAAAACACTTTTTGCAGGCACGTTCTCCTTGATAGTGAGGCTAATTGTCGTGTCGTTTAATTCCACAACTTGCACATACCCTCGATCAACTAACTCCATAAATGCGTTGTATGAAATCTCTGTTTTTAAAGTGTTTGGCCTAGTGGATATAAGTGTATTAATCGCAAAAATGATTAGGAACAGAACCATAAAAACATTAAACATGTTTGCCCATCTGTTCGGTTGGGGTTGGTTATTGTTGGGGCCAGGCTTATTATTTTGATTCATTTAACAAATCCTCAATTGGTTATCTTTCGCTTCATTATAACACAGCAGCTTTTGCAAGCTATATCTCATCACAAAGATGCTATGAGTGGCATCCATCCGAATATTAGTATTATTAACAAGTGTATGTTTTTTAGAATAGAAATAATTAATCATACTATACTAAAAATAAGGTGAATAATTTATGAAACAACTTGAAAGAGTGTTAAGCTCACTTTGCATCTTGGCAGCGACTATCGCAGTGGCAGTGCAAATAGTTTACTTCACTGGATACGTAGTGCCTGCAACGGTGTTTGGGAACGATAAATCAATCAGCTACTTGGATAGCTCAATATATCGCAAAGGAGACTGTCTGCAAATCAAAATTTCTGATCCAAAAGCTATTCTGCTAATAAATGGCGAGAATGCCCTACCGGAGAGCACGAAAGGAGATTATGGCGTCTACCGGGTCTACGACAAGGATGTTGTTGAAATTGATCTTCGTTCTACCCTTAAGGGGCAAGAAATTTCAGTCTTTGTTGCAGTTGCTGGAGAGAATATCCGTTTTCCAGCAGAAGGCTCAAAATATTTTGTGGAAGGCGGCATAAAAACCCTTTTCAAGGTATCCCTTGCCACTCAAAGGTCGTGACTAATAAAATCAGTTTTATTGAATTAGCAGCTTTAGGCTAGGTGTGCAATTCTTTATCTGCAATTATCCATCGGACAATACAATTTTTTATGCCAGATAAAAATAAGAACTTTCAACAAGAAAACAATTGTGTTGTTTATTGCTGTATTTTAGTATATAATGCGTATGAAAAATGTTAACAAACGACATCGACAATCAGAAAACTCCTATTATTCAAATTGCTATTGACGGACCGGCTGGAACAGGAAAGAGCACAATAGCTAAATTGCTATCTGATCAGCTTGCAATCAACTACTTGGACACAGGCGCCATGTATCGCGCCTTTTCTTTGCATGCAAAAGAGAGCGGGGTTTCCGGTGATGCGCCTGATGGCGCTTTATCGGATTTATTTAATTCCTTCGGCTTGGAATTTGACCTGGTTCGAGTGCTGCTGAATGGAAGGGATATATCCGCACTTATCCGCACGCCGGAAATCGACAAGAATGTTGGCGCATTTGCCTCAAGGCCTATTGTCAGGGAACGCATGGTCCAACTGCAAAGAGAGACTTCAGTTGGAAAAAATGTGGTGATGGAAGGCCGCGACATCGGCACAGTAGTGCTTCCAGACACTCCTTACAAGTTCTACTTGGATGCGAGCATTGATGTACGTGCCCAAAGGAGGCACACACAGAACATCCAGTCAGGCATCGATTCAGACTTGGACATCATCCGCACGGAGATCGCTCTGAGAGACGAGTTGGACTCGACTAGGGAAGCATCTCCTCTTAGGATTGCAGAAGGCAGTGTTTACATTGATACATCTTATATCACTCCCATTGAAGTCGTCGAAATAATCGTCGACTTTGTGAGGGATGGCGAAAGATTGAGCAATGGGTAGCCCTTCCATAACTATAGCCAGCAAATCAGGTTTTTGCGTTGGTGTCGAGCGCGCTGTTAAAATGGCATTCAAGTGCGCAAACACAAATACCGGAAATGTATACATGCTTGGAGAGCTTATACACAACAGATTTGTTAATGAACAGCTTCGAGAGCTTGGTGTTGTGTCCACTGAAGACTTAAGCCAGGTAGAAAATGGAACTATTATAATAAGATCGCATGGAATTACAAAATCAGTTTATGACTACTTAAGCAGCAAGCCTTTGAATATAGTCGATGCAACATGCATCTATGTCAAGTCAATACAAAATAAGGTTGAAAAATACCATCAAGCTGGTTATACTATAGTAATCGTAGGCGATAGAGCCCATCCAGAGGTAATTGGCGTCAATGGGTGGTGTTCAAATGAAGCGATAATTATATCTACCTTGCAGGAAGCCCAAAATTCCCGCTTGAAAGAGCCTGTGTGCATAGTTGCCCAAACGACTTTTATAAAGGAATTATTTACCCAGATATCAAATTATATATGCATGATCCATAATGGCACCTTGGTGTTCGATACAATCTGCCAATCAACAGCCTTACGCCAAAAAGCCGCGGCAGATTTGGCGAAAAAGTCAGATGCTATGATAGTGATAGGCGGAAAAAACAGCTCTAATACAGCAAAACTAGAACAGATATGCCGACAGCATTGCAGCCAGGTCATTAATATCGAGGCGGCTGATGAAATAAATGTGAAGGATTTTAGCGAGTGTAGCTCAATTGGTGTGACTGCCGGGGCTTCAACACCATCGCAGATCATCCTGGAGGTTAAAGGAAAAATGGAAAACATAATGGAAAATTTTGAAGAGTCTATCGAGAACTTAAAACAATTCCGAACCGGAGATATCGTCACAGGCGAAATTATCTCTGTGAATGAAGCTGAAATCTATGTCAATATCGGCCACAAATCAGATGGGATAATTAAAAAAGCCGATTTCCTCCAGGATTTGTACAGCGATCTTACATCATCAGCAGCAATCGGAGACCAAATTGAAGCTATGGTAATCGACATGAATGACGGGACTGGCAATATCGTCTTGTCAAAAATCCGAGTTGATGAGTTGGCTGCCCAAGACAAGACAGAGGAAGCCTTCAAGAGCGGGGAAATCCTTACAGGCAAAATCACAAAAATTGTAAAAGGCGGTGTCATTGTCGACATCGGCTTCTCAAAACCTTTCATGCCTGGCAACCAGTATGCGCTCAAGTATACTGAAGACTTAAACGCTTTGCTTGGCAAAGAGGTTGAGGGCAGGATCATAGAGTTTGACAGGGACCGCAACAAGATCATCTTCTCAAGGAAAGTAGTCCTGCTTGAGATCCGCAACGCAGAAAGAGAAGAGAAAGAGCGTAGAAAAAAAGAAGCCCTCGATTCCCTCGAGTTGAGCCAAGTGGTCAATGCTCCAGTTAAGAACGTGGCTGATTTTGGGGTGTTTATCGACCTTAACGGGATTGACGGTTTTATCCACGTCTCAGATCTGGCTTGGAGGCGCATATCCAACCCTAAGAACTTGTTCAAGACAGGCGACATGATTGAAGCTATTGTAACAGAGCTGGACAAAGAAGCTGGTAAAGTCAAGTTGTCCGTCAAAGCCCTTACTCCAGAGCCATGGCAGACATTTATCGAAGGCTACAAGGCAAACGACACTACTAAAGCGATAATCAAAAGTGTAGTGAAATTCGGCGCTTTTGCAGAAATCATCCCTGGTGTTGAAGGCTTGATACACATATCGAACTTGTCCCACGACAAAGTTCCAAATGTAGAGAGCGTTGTAAATGTAAATGACGAAGTAACTGTAAAAATAATCGAGATTGACAACGATAAGCGCAAGATCGGGTTGAGCATCAAAGACCTTACTGAAGCGCCAAAGCGGAAAATAGAGCAAGACAAAGCTTACTATAAAGAAGACTCCAAAGTGACAATGGAGCATCTATTTAAGAAATACCTAGGCGAGTAGCTGCAAAACCGACTCATCCACGTTTTACTGCTAGTACTAGGAGCGCCCTTTATCGGCAAGGTGCTGCCGGCAGCCCTATTGAGGCTGCCGGCGCCTCCAAATAAGCTTACTGCCAAGGCTTGGAGAATCTTTTTATGCACTTGCAAACTTCTATTTATGCAGCCGCGCCCTCTCAAAAGTGCACAGGCAATGCTTGTTGACCAAAAAAGCTGCTCCTATACTATTTCAATATTCCACCTTCAACAAAGGTTCGATAGAATTTTTCTATCAGCGCAACCGATCTTCGTATATCAAGCTGAAGCAGATTGCTTTGCTTTTTTTAATTCCTGCCTCATTGACTATAGTTTGAAACAGGAGAGCCGGGGCTTGTATGCTTCTTTTCCCGATTTCGTTTTCAATCGGCGTTTTCTATAGATAGCCAGTTTTTTTCAAATAGTTATTTAATATTTTGCCCAGTTTCCGTTCCATGTAATCCTCCCGATAACGTACAATAAGTTGCGCAAATTCAAATCGACACTGTTCGACTCGCTGGTAGAATGGTTGTGCAAATCAATCTACTACACAGGAGGAGACGAAACAGTGTCTGAAAAAATTTTACAGGTAAATGAAGAGGCAATCAAGAGCCAGCTTGGCCGAACTTGTCCGCAAAACGGTGAGGAGACTTTGAATGAGCTGCTAGAAAAAGAAGCGGACGTGCCTCTCAACGCTGCGCGCTATGAGCGCAGCGTTGAGAGGGCAGGGCACAGGGCTGGGCATTATGGGAGGGGATTGACTACTTCATCTGGGCAGATTGCGCTTAAAATGCCAAAGCTGAAAGGGGCTCCAAGAAAACAAACCACAAAGCTTTTTTACCACAGCCATACAAAATGGCATACTGGGGGCAGAATATATGCCTACTGCGAGCTCAACGAAGATTGCAAAGAGGTATAGCATTTCTAATGATCCTGGAGGGTAGCATCCACTCTCTGCCAAATAGCTGTTTGGAGCAAAAAAACGGCGTAGCCGAAGCTATGCCGTTGAACAAAACCAAATTTTGCTTCTATAAGGATCCGCTGCAAATTCCGGTCTTTTTAAATGTGTCTCCAAGCAAAAGACAAAAAAACATCCTCAATTTTATGACAGAGCCATCAACTGGCTTTAGCTAAAAAATAATTCGCTCTCACTTTTTCACAAGTTTGGCAATCCCGTTTGCAACAATTGAATGCCAAACAGCTGGCGCTATAAAAACTGAAGAGCAGAAAGAAGACATGACCCCAATGATGATTTGCAATAAAGGTTGCATAGCAGAAGATGGGACCAGCGCTAAAACTGCACCAAAGGTTATTAAGAGGCACACCGAGCAATAGCCAGCCCATTTCAAGTTCAACCCCATGCAAGACTCAGCCAAATCGTCAAGCTCGCTTTGAGTCCGCATGTTTTTCTTGCGTTTCTCTGCAATCTTGCTAAAAAATCCTATGCTGCTAAACACGCTGTAACAAATTACAGCCAATAACGCAACAACAAATGCCGAAGTTGCTTGGAAGCCAAATACAGCGCTCATGCCGCACACAACAGCAATGTCAAAGAGAATGGCGACAACAGAACATAAGGCGATAGGCAATCCAAACCTGATTGCGGTGTAGATGCCTACACAGGCAACAGCTGCCGCAAGGGCTAGCAAACTGTTTCTCAAATTTGTTTTCGCAGTTTTTGCCGGCACTTTTTTGAAAGAAAGCAATTTGACATTGGATGCGCCGTATCTTTCACTAAACAGTAGAACAAGCCCTTTATTCTGTGCATCAGTAAAAACAATTCTTGAATTGATAAAGGCGATATTCTTTTCTGCGCCCGAAATTGCAATATAAGCTTCACTGTCGATTTTATCCACAAGCGCCTTGATTTCTTCTTGGCTGACACTGCTATTCAAATCAAATACTAAAGCGCTTCCGCCTTTGAACTCAATGCCAGCGTTTAGCCCAGGGAATAGTGATAATAAAACAAAAATAACAGCAAACACAGCTGACATTGCCAGACATTTTTTCTTGCTTGTGACAAGGTTGAATTTTAGCTTCATATATCAAACCCCTCCCCTTTTCATAGAGCCAAACAACATATTGCCAGGCAGTTCGAAAGCTGATAAAAACGTGCCAAAAATCCATTTTGCCAGAAACCCTGATACCATAAGATTTGCTGTAGTCCCTATTAAGAGAGTAGCAGCAAAGCTTTTTGACGCGTCAATGCCAATGGCAGACACTGCAAGGCCTAGCGCAATAACTGCAATGTTTGAATCTTGTATTTGCATCCGGGTTGCTGCAGAAGCTTCGCTTATTGCTACGTGGGGTGCTTTGCCGTTCGCGAATTCATCTTTGCATCTTGCAAGCAATGCCACATGGGAGCCGACAACTATCCCAAAAGATGCCACTATTCCTAACAGCCCAGTTACTGTCAAGGAAACCTTGAACATAGCTAAAGCATTCAGATAAATCACAAGAAAGGAAATAAGCGATAAACTCGCAGCCACGCCTATGCCTCGGTACACAATAATTAAATATACAAACACCACGAGAAATCCAGCTAAACCTGCGGCATGGATTTTTCCGATGCTCGCTTCCCTTGAAACAGGCTCAAAGCTTTCGACTTCCGATATGGCAAAGTTTAAGGTTAATTCACCAATATTAAGCAGGTCAGCCAAGCCAACAGCTTCCTCATCAGTGGCGATGCCATCAATCTGGATTATGCCTTCTTCGTTGACCGTTTCAACAAGAATATCCCTGAGAACCTTGCCGTCTAGCACGATAGTTATATTCTCGCCGAAATGCTCTTCGCCTGTTGCTAAAGCCAGGGCATCCTTGCCAGCGCTGTCAAGCTCTATCAAAACCGAATACTTTCCTACAGATGATTGGCGCCTTGCTTTTTCTACATTTGTGTTTGACAAGAATGCTTCGCCTGCAGTGTTCTTCACTTCCAGCCCTGCTTTTATCGTTAAAAGCTCCATCACTTGTTGGAAGCTGCCTGTGTTTGGTATAGAAACAACGACCCGGAATGAATCCAGCTTTGCAATAGCAAAATCTTTTATCCCAAGCGATTCTATTCTCTTATGGAGTGTAAACATAGCTTCATCCATAATATCACTGCTTGGCTCCCCGTCCGCATCCCCCACCTCAAGAAACGCATAAAACCCGCCTGTCAAATCCATGCTGTATCCTATTGAGTCTTTTGCAGGCAATACGTCATAAACCCCGGCAATTTTGCTAACTGGTATTCCGGTAATAAAAATAAATGACGCAATAGCCAACACAATGGCAAAATTGCAAAATTGCGTCAAGGGCTTGCCTCTTCTCATTTTAAAAATAACACTTCCAGTCTTTTTGTCAATTTAGTCAGATATTCCAATAATTATACTCTATTTCAATTATACGTTCAATGTCTTTTGCCGGCATTTGATGTAGAGCGCGCACTCAAGGCGTTTTTTCAACAATTCGCACCCAATTTTGTAAGGCGCGGATATATCATTGTTCAAATTATACGCATTTGCGCGGCATCCCCCGCCACAGTGGTACTTTGCCCAACACTCATTGCATGGGGATGAGCTGGGTATGTCCATAGCCCGAAACCCTTCCCTCAACTGCTCATTGAACCTTTCGGGCAAGCTCACATTGCCCATCAAATACACCGGGTCTTTGGCAAATTGGTGGCATGGGTAAATAGAGCCATCTGGATCCACAGAATAATACGAACTGCCTACACCGCACCCGGAAAGGCGTTTGTAGATGCACGTGGCATTGTCCGTGTCCAGATTGAAGTGGAAAAAACTGAACTGGCGTTCAGTACCGACGCATTCCAGATACAGCTCTGCAAGCTTGTTGTATTCGTTGAAAATAACCTCCAGATGCTCTTCCTTGATTTCTAAACGCGGATCTGAAGTGGCTACAGGCTCTACAGAAATGTTAGTGATGCCCAAATCTGCCAAATGCATAACATCGCTTGCGAAATCGAGATTTTGGCTAGTGTATGTCCCCCTTACATAGTAGCTTTTATTGCCTCTTTTTTCAATTGTTTTGCGAATGCCCTCAAGCGCGGAATCGTAGCTGCCTTTTCCCCGCATACTGTCATTTACGCTTGGCCTGCCATCAAGGGAAAACACCACATTGTACATTTCATCATTGATGAAATCAATCATTGGCCCGTCAAGGCCAACTGCGTTAGTTGTTGTTGTGAAACGGAATTTTTTAGACGCATTTTTTTCCTTGCTCTTGGCATATTCGATTGTTTTTGCCATAACTTCAAAGTTCAGGGTAGGTTCCCCTCCGAAAAAATCTACTTCCAGGTTGTAGGCTTGTCCGCTATTAGCTATCAAGAAATCTATAGCGTCACAGGCTGTCTGGTAATCCATCAAACCCTTTGGCTTGTTCTCGCTAGCATATACAAAACAGTAATTGCACGCTAAATTGCACTCAAAGCTAACGTTCAAGCACAATGCCTTTACATATTTCGAAAGTTGAGCGTTTTGCTCCACCACCAGTTTATTGCTGAATAGCAACCCCTTGCCGATTAGCTCGTCAATCTCCTCAATCGCCTCTTTTAGCAGCGTCTTGCCAATTTTCTTTCCAAGTGTGCCCATCAACTGTTCTTCGTTAATACTTGGATATTTATCTAGCACTTCAAACATGGCATCATCAACTTTAAAAATTGTTGAGCTATTAATGTCAAGGACGATATTTTCGTTGTTGTGCCTGAATTTATAAATTTTCATAAAATCCTAGTTAAAAAAAAGCTGCCTTGGGCAGCTGTTTTTTTCTTTTACCTATTCTCGCAACCTTGGTTGCCAACTGTGCAGGATGTTTTGCATGCTGATTGGCAAGATGCCTGGCATTCGCCACAGCCTATATTCGTTCTTTCCCGATTGGTTTCATTGATCACTATGATGTGTTTCATAAAATAACCTCAAATGAAGAATTCGAAAAGAATTATAGCATACAAGAGGTTTCTTTTATACTCTATTTCAAATTAATTCCGATCACTCCGCAGATGAAACAGATTACAACATATAGAGGAAACTTTTTGAGCACTGCCGACCAAACAATCGCGCCTGGAGAGAAAAGCAAAGTGAACACCACAATCATTGCTAGCAATGACACCCCCCCGATAATGCCGTTTAGCCAACCTTTTCCTTCGCTTCTAAAAGCATTTGAGATGCTTGCGACTATCATGCAAAATGTGGTTATTGAGTAGGATATAATTGATACTACGCCATATGGGATTGTAAAAAAGTATGTTATCAACGACCAAGCAGCGACCAAGACCAGGAACAGGCCAAAGCACAGCAACATACCCTTTGATTTTTTGAAGATATTCTCTAAACTCCCTGCCATCTTAACACCTCATATTCGTTTTTTCGAAATATATATATGATACAAGCATAAAAAATATGTTATTTGGCGCATAAAGGTTTCTTTCTACTTTGTGTAAAAAAATTACTATGTTAGTAAATTCTTGCCCTTAAAACACATAAAAGCAGCTATTGCTTGAAATGAAGCGCACAGTGCTGCTTTTCTGGCCAGCAAGACTTGCCTTCCAAATATGAAATATTTGTTGAAATTGCACATTCATCGAATTATCATGGTCTATTAATGTTTTTTTCAGCAAATAGTTTGTTTCTTAAAGGTTCTATAAAGGTTTCGAGGTTATACTTCAGACATAAATTTCCCCTCTTAATAAATATAAAAAAAGGCGTGGCAACGTCCTTTTTTTCTTTTTGCCCATAAATGGCAACAGGCATCTTTTTCAACTTTCTTCAGATTATAAAGGTTGCATAAAGGTTCTTAGGATATACTTCAATCATAAATTTCCCCTCTTAAAATAAATAGAATGAATTAAAAAAAGACGCTTGCCAGCGCCTTTTTTTAATTCCAGGCCAAATTCACAAGGAAAAGCTCCTCAAAAATCGATAATTGCTAGTTGCGCCACTCATTTAGCGGCTTTGGCATCCAAAGGCGCTAAATGAATTTCAGCCGTGATTATCGCCTAGTCCTTCTCTGCTTTAATACCATTGAAATCCTACCTTATCCAGTCCTTTCTTTGTTGCTGGCATTTAGTTTCTTTGGTGCGCCAAGTGCGACTTGCAAACTCTTCTTGGCTGCCGAGATCCCCACTGCTACACAGAGGCTTCGCCTCTCGGCGTTGTTGCGGCAAGTGGAGGCATTTTGTTGCATTCCCTAATTGGCTGTTACAAACAGGGGTTTGATCATTTGCGAGTTTCTACTGGGGCATTTCTTTCCAACATAAAAGAGGCGGCTTGCCGCCCAGTATTCCAGTAGAATTCTTAATCAAACCAAGCTGCCCCAGATCCGGTTGCCGTAGACAGGGGGGCATCAAGTTAGCAGGTGCTAATGCTTCATTTAAGCTCAATGGAGATGATGTCAGGGCTCTTTTTTACGAGAGATTAGCTGCCAAATGCCATGCGGAGGGCTTTGCCAGAATTCCTGCTTGATTTTTGGGCGATTGCCCTATCCTTTAAAGGTAGCATAAAGGTTTATGGGTTATACTCCAATTATAAATTTCCCCTCTTAAAATAAATAGAATGAATTAAAAGAAGACGCTTGCCAGCGCCTTTTTTTATATTCGAGGCTGGATTAAATGACCAGGCTCAGCACTTGAGCCATGTGCCTCAACACGCTTTGCACCTGCCCCCATCTTCCATAAACAGTGTGTGTTGAGTAGAGCTCCTCCCTGAATGAAGGCACTCCATTAATGGACACTTCATAAAACCCAATTTTCTCTGCGTACCCTACCGGCGATTCAAGTTTATCCTTTAGCATGAAACTTAAAGTTATGTCTTGTATAGAGTCTCTCCTTGCGGGTATCTTTATATCTTTATCCAAAACAACCTTATAGTTTTTTTTCGCCCCTTCCACAGGAATGCTGGCGATATAGTCGCCTGCTGACGCCAAGCAGACTTGGGTGTAATCCTTGAAAACCTCCTCAAGCATCTCCCTGCTCTCTATATACATATCAGCCGAATTTAGAACTACGCCACAAAGGATCATGCCGTCATGGATGGCTGCAGACACAAAACACTTGCCGGCGGCTTGGGTGTATCCGGTTTTTATCCCCACAGCTTGGCTGTACAGGGACAAAAATTGGTTTCTATTGCGATAGTTTCTTAAATTCCCGTTTATTACCACAGGATAATTGGGTTGGGAGCAAATGGACATAAAAGTATCATTTTTAATTGCTTCAGAAGCAATAAGCGCTAGGTCATAAGCGCTGGAGTAATGGTTATCATTCGGCAAACCATGTGGATTGGCAAAGTTGGTATTCTTGCAGCCGATTTTCTCTGCCCTATTATTCATTTCTGCGATAAAAGCCTCCACACTGCCGCTTACATGTTTTGCAATGGCAACAGACCCGTCATTGGCTGACACAAACATAGTGGCAGCGATCAAATCCCCAAGCATTATCTCATCCCCCAAAAGCAAAAACATGGAAGACCCCTCAATGCCGACGGATTCGCTATCGATGGTCACAATGCTAGACAAATCGCCCAGCTCTATAGCGAGCAAGGCAGTCATTATCTTTGTGGTGGAGGCAATTGGAAGGCGCTCATGGGCATTGTTTTCAACAAGCACATACTTCGTGTAGCTGTCTATTACTATTGAAGACTTTGATGCTCTGGCGCTGCCACTTGGAAATGAAAGGGCAATAATAATTGCACAAACAATAACGAAAGCTTTTTTCATCTTAAACACCACTAACCTCTCTTCCGCTATTATATTTTATACACAATCATGATATTCCCTCCGCTTCAGGCTTGCACAAATAAAATAGCGGCTACAGATGCAATCCTGCTTCTGTAGCCGCTATTTTATTTGTGGTTTTATGACACCTCACGGTGCTTGAACTTGACATGTTTGTTGATCGATTCCATATTTTGAACTGCTTTTCTCGTTATTACAACCTCTGTCACGTCCTCCATATCAGGAACTTCATACATAATTTGTTGCATCAGCTTTTCAATTATGCTCCTCAAGCCCCTGGCGCCGGTTTCCCGTAATAGTGTGAGCTCAGCTATTTCCTCAACTGCTTTGGGCTCAAATGTCAACTTGACGCCGTCCATTTTCAACAGCTCTGAATACTGTTTGAGAATAGCATTTTTCGGCTCCCTCATAATCCGTATCAGCGTCTCTTTGTCAAGTGTCTCTAGAGCGGTAATTATGGGCAATCGCCCTACAAGCTCTGGAATCAAGCCATATTTCATCAAGTCTTGGGGCAAAGCCTGTTTCATCAAAGAGGACGGATCCACATTTGAGTTTTTCGATATATCTGCTTCAAAGCCGATCTCTTTTTTTCCCACCCGGTTTTGGACGATTTTGTCGAGGCCTTCGAAAGCTCCCCCACAAATAAACAGGATATTTGTGGTGTCAATCTGGATAAATTCTTGGTTAGGATGCTTGCGGCCGCCTTGGGGAGGGACATTCGCAACGGTTCCTTCAAGAATTTTTAACAAAGCCTGTTGAACGCCTTCGCCGCTGACGTCCCGGGTTATTGAGACATTTTCACTTTTACGGGCGATTTTGTCTAGCTCATCAATATAAACAATCCCGTACTGGGCAAGCTCCACATCTGAATCTGCAGCTTGTATAAGCCTGAGGAGTATGTTTTCAACGTCTTCACCGACGTACCCCGCTTCAGTCAAAGAAGTCGCGTCAGTAATGGCAAAAGGCACATTAAGGGATTTTGCCAATGTCTGCGCTAAAAGGGTTTTTCCACTGCCTGTAGGCCCAATCAATAAAATATTGCTTTTTTGGATTTCGCCATCAACTTCCCTGTTAAGGGTCCTTATTCTTTTGTAATGGTTGTATACAGCAACTGCAAGCGCAATTTTCGCATCATCTTGCTTAATGACATACTCGTCAAGAGCTGCCTTGATCTCTGACGGTTTTAGCTTGTTTTTTAGAAGCTTTTGTCTGAGTTGGTTTCCTTGGTTTTTCTTTGCGTCTTGCATTAGGCTGTTTAGGATGCTCACACATTCGTCACAAATAGCGGCGTTATTGCCTTTGACTAAGTGAGTGGCGTCAATTGCTGACTTGCCACAAAAGGAGCACCTTGAAGAGCCAGAAAATTCACCGGCCATTTTTAGCCACCTTATCTCTTAGTAATAACTTTGTCTATAATCCCGTAGTTTTTGGCTTCTTCAGCGGACATGAAGAAATCCCTATCCGTGTCGCGCTGGATAACCTCTATTGGCTGGCCAGTGTTCTCTGACAAAATCCTGTTGAGCTTGTCTCTAGTATTAAGCAGATGCTTTGCATAGATCTCAACGTCCGCAGATTTGCCTTGCGCTCCTCCAGAGGGCTGGTGGATCATTATTTCACTATTAGGCAAAGCTGACCTTTTGCCTTTAGCTCCTGCTGCCAAAAGGAACGATCCCATGGAAGCAGCAAACCCGATGCAAATTGTTGCTACATCGCATTTCAGATAATTCATTGTATCATAGATCGCTAAACCGGCAGAGACAGATCCGCCTGGGCTATTGATATACAAATTGATGTCCTTGTCTGAGCTCTCAGACTCAAGAAAAATCAACTGTGCGACGATCAAATCGGCGACTTGGTCGTCAATTGCCCCTGTTAGCATAACGATGCGGTCTTTTAATAACCTGGAATAAATATCATAAGAGCGCTCGCCTCTTGAAGTCTGTTCAACAACAATTGGAACTAATGCCATAAAATAGCCTCCTTATCCTTCTTTCGCGTCATTCTTAACGCATTCCCCTTATTCTTGTGTTGAAATGGAGTCCTCCATACTGTCTATTGCTACTTCCTCATCGCTTTTCTCTTCCTCATTTGGAACTACAAGCCGTTCCCGTTCTTTATCCATTGCCACTATGAGGGCTTCGGGCGATTTGTCAGCATATTCAAGCAGCAGGTCTAAAAGTTTCGATTCATTAATTTGTTGTTTATAATACTCGATTTCGGTTTCAGACATTGAGCCTTTGACCTCTTCGAGCGTCCTTTGTTCTGCATTCGCAAGTTTTTGAAGCTCAATATCAAATTCTTCATCTGTAATAGAAATGTTTTCCGCTTCTATCAGTTTACTAAAAATGCACATCGTTCGGTATGATTTGTCAGCTTCTATTGCGTATTGAGCTTCAAAAAAGTTGGCGTATTCCCCATTAGGCGCGCTTTGGGCAACTAGCTCATAAAACTGCTGTGGATCAACGCCTTGTTGCCTCATGCTATTCTCATTGCTTTCCTTTATTATTGCAGCCCGCTCTGTAATTATCTGCGGAGCTATTGGGAAATCATAGCTCTCAACAAGCTCTTCAACAATTCTATCCTTTGCGATTTTCATGAGATTCTGTTCGTTTTCCTGCTTGACCTTTTCCTTGGCATCTGCTCTAAGCCCTGCAAGATCGTCAAAACCTAAATCCAAAGCGAACTCGTCATCCAAAACCGGCAGCTCTTTTCTCTTCAGTTCTAATATTTTAATTTTGAACATTGCAGCCTTGCCAGCTAGATCCTCTGATTGGTACTGCTCTGGGAAAGTCACATCAATCTCAAACTCATCTCCGGCTTTGTGGCCAATAAGCTGTTCTTCAAAACCCGGGATAAAATTGCCGGCTCCAATTGTCAAACTAAAATCTTCAGCTTTTCCGCCTTCAAAAGGAACGCCATCCATAAATCCTTCAAAGTTGATTGCGGCAACAGTGCCATTATCAGAAACACCTTCATCAATGCTCACAAGCCTGGAATTCTGCTCTAACAATTCTGCGATTTTCTCGTCAATTTCTTCTTCATCAACTTCATAGTCAATGGGGCCAACTTTTATGCCTTTGTAGTCTTTAAGCTCGAACTGCGGTGTTATAGGTATTTCTAATGTAACAGCAATGCCATCATCATCCAATTGGTCAACTGAAGCAATTTGGGGTGAGGATGCCACTTCAAAATCAAACTTTTCTAGGCATTCTTTATACTCAACCCCAATGGCAATATCAAAAGCTTCCTCATAAAACAGGCTTTTGCCATATCTAGCTTCCAAGACATTCCTTGGCACTTTGCCTTTTCTAAACCCGGGGAGGCTAAACCTCTCTTTGTTATTCTCGTAAACTTGTATGATCGCATCCTGGAAATCATCTTTCGGAATGGTCATCTTTACTGTAGCTACATTATTTGCGATATTCACAATTTCAAACGGCACTTTTTATCCTCCTGCTTAGCATTATATATTCTACCATGCCAGCACAGTTTTTCAACCAGTTATTTTCAAGTCATTTTATGCACAAATTGCAAAAAAATAAAATAAACTCGATTTATATATTTATGTGTTATTTATAAGGCTAAATGAAAAAAATCGCCACCACCCGTAAAACGGGTGGTTCGGGGAGCGCCCTATAAGGGCGTGCTGCCGGCTGCCCCTCAAGGGGCTGCCGGAGTCTCCCTTAGAACTTGCTTTGCCAAAGGCTGTCTAGACTC
>Ga0082212_10001750_pt1 | contig 31955 bp, 24 predicted proteins | sample TergutNt197P3_FD_71548 | JGI IMG/M metagenome (GOLD analysis project Ga0082212, IMG submission 71548) | Neocapritermes taracua P3 segment gut microbial communities from Petit-Saut dam, French Guiana - Nt197 P3 | ecosystem: Host-associated > Arthropoda: Insects > Digestive system > Gut ...
CGCGGACGGGGCTGACCCGTAAGGTTTGCAGCAAACGGCGCAAGCGTTTTGCCGAGCTTGGAATACCCGGTCTTTCCGATATGCCCGGCAGGGGAAGACCCAAGGTTTACGATGCGGAAAGCCGGGTTGATGCCTTGGTTTTGTGTGTTGACGAGAAGTCTCAGCTTCAGGCGCTGGACAGGACACAGCCGCTGCTGACGAAGCGTCACGGCACATTGAGGCGCTGCCTCACAAGGGCTTGCGATAGGTGAAAGGCACGGGCGGCAGGCCGCCCAGACCCAACAGGCGCAGATACAACTCGCGCCCCAGCCAGGCATCGGTGGCCGCATAGCGCACCTGGCGCGGTTCGAGCACATCGCGCTCCCAGTTGGAACACTGCACGCTCTTGCTGATGCGAAAACCGAGCAAATTGGCGCTCAGGCTGCGCAGGCCCACAGTGACCAGACCGAGCCGGCGCGCCATAAGGCCAAGATCCGCCACGCCCGCCGGAGTGAAGGGATGCATGCGGGCCAGTCCGCGCATGTCGTCGCAAATGGCCACCCCCGCCTTGATGCAGCGCGGATCGGACAGCAGTTCGGCGAGCACCGGGCCAAAACGCACATGCACAAGCTGAATGATCCACACAGCCCTGGCGCCGGCCAACTGCAAGAGAGCCACCTGGTTGCTCGCGCCCTTGCGGAACAGGGGCCGGGTTTCCGTGTCAAAACCGAGGATGCTTTCCCGGCGCAGGCTGATCATGGCCTCTTCCAGTTCTTCCTCGGTGCGCACCACATAGACCGAGCCTTCGTAAGCGGTCATGGGCAGCATGTTGATCGCGTCGCTGCCGATGTCCCGGCGATAGCCGACCGTGAGATCCACGGACGGCAGGGCGTGGGGCGCGGGAACGCGCCGCTGCCATACTCCCGTATACAAGCGGCCGTTTTCCGCCGCGACCGACGCCTGCGGCATGCGTTTGCGTTGTGCGTTCATAGCCGCGCGCCCCGATCATCCTTTCCGGAAAAGGTCGTTGCGCCGTCGCCGGCCGCGGCCTTGCCTCTGGCCTTGTCCGTTTTTTTGCCCTTGGCGGACTTTTGCGACGCGCTTTTACGCTTCTTGGGAAGCTCGCGTCCGGGTTCTTCCCGCGACGGGCGTTTTTCGCTCTCGGCCAGGGCCACGCGACGGGTGATGGCTTCATAATCCAAATCCGCGCCGTCCTCCAACACCCGGCGGGCGGCGACAAAATGAGCGCGAAAATACGGATTGCTCATGGAACTGTAGCGCACCTGCTGCCGCCGCCTCGGGCTGTGCACAAACTGATCGTCGCCCATGTAGATGCCGCTGTGCCATCCGCGCCGGGGATGGCGGAAAGCGACGATGTCGCCGGCGCGCAGATCGTCCCGCCCGACCGACCGCCCCACCTGCGACTGCTCCCTGGCCGTGCGCGGCAGTTTGATGCCCATGTTCTTATATGCCCACTGCACAAAACCGGAACAGTCAAAACCGTTCATGTCCGTGCCGCCGCGCGCGTAGGGCGTGCCCAGAGCCGTGCCCGCGATCAGGCGGAACATGTCGCCGACGGGGTCCGCCGATTGCCCGGCCTCATCCTGCGCAACGGACAACGGGGCCGTTGTCTCCGGCGTTGCAGCCGCACAACCGGACAATGCGGCAAGCAGGACAAAAATCCAAAATAGGCGCGTCATAGCGTATCCTGGTCAATGCGCATCGCCATCAGTGCAAACGCGAAAGCGCGGCGCGGGCGGCTTCACAGCCGGGGTCACGGTCAAGCGCCATGCGCAGATAGCGCGCGGCCTCCTTGCCGGCGCCGGCCTGCATAAACACCAGGCCGATGTTGCAGGCGATACCCGAACCGGCCGTGGGCAAATCCGGATTGATTTCCAGGGCTTTGACCATGTCGGCCTGGGCTTCGGTGAAGTTGCGGCCCTCGGCTTTGGCCATGCCCATATTGTAATAGAGGTTTTCGTCGTCGGGGGCGATGCGCAGGGCTTTTTCGTATTCCGTCAGAGCATCCTGCCAACGGCCCTGCTGGCGCAGGTTGATGCCGAGCTGGTTGAACGTCTTGAGGTCTTCGCGCGACAAATCCTTGCCCTTGGCCTCCAGGCTGCGGCGCAGATACTTCTCCGCCATGAGAGGGTCCTTGTCCATGCACAGCGTGCCGATGCGATTGGTAACGCGGCTGACGTCTTCACGGGTGATCGCAACAGCCACGTCAAACAGCTTCTGCGCCGCCTCGGAACGGCCCAGATCCAGATGCACCGCGCCCATGTCCACCTTGCGCTCCGCATTGAGAGGAGAAATCTGGTCCATGCGTTCCAGGTATTTCAGGCGGCTTTCCGAATTGCCCATCGCGCCGTGCAGATCGCCCAGGCGGCGCAGAGGGTCCATGAACAACTCCGCGTACTCGCTGGCTTTCTCGTAAGATTCCTGGGCGGTTTCCAGATCGCCCAGTAGGCGATGGGCATCGCCCCGGACCAGGTATCCGGCCGCGCTGTTGGGCTTGGCGTCCAAAATCTGGCGGCTGAGTTCCAGGGCCGCTTGCGGTTCGTTCCTGGCCAGATGCGCCTTGGCCGTGTCAATCAACTGGCCGAGCTTGCTCTGCGGCTTGAGGGTGAAGGCTATCTTTTCCACAAGCGTGTTGACCGACACCGGCTTGGTCACGAAGTTGTCCGCGCCGATCTCATGCAACAGCATGAGTTGGTCTCTTTCCACGTCGTTGGTCAGAATGATGATGCGCAGGGTGGGATGCTCTTCCTTGAAGCGGCGCACAAATTCGTCATGGGTGCGGCCGTCCATGAAGCGCTCCATAAACACGAGCATGCCCGGATTGGCCTTGGCGCGGTTTTTGACCACGCGCACGAGTTGGGCCACGTTCGCCACTATGGTCATGGCATTGCCCGAGTTGAATTGCTTGAGCATGAGCCGGCGCAACAGGGTCAAAAAGGGCTGATCGTCGGACAGGATGATGATGTGCCCGTTTTCCTGGGCAAGAAAATCGGCGATGGTTGCTTCATACTGCTGCTGCTTGGTCCGGATCACGGAGGCGACTGACGTCATAAGGGACTCCCAAACATGAACATCAATGCACGGCTCCCCGCATACTCCACACATCTGCGGGTTTTCCGCGCCTGTCGACTGAAACAATCCCCAGTCTTCCTGCAAGATATCCCATACTGCAATTTTGTGATGCTTTCTACTCTATTTCCTGTCCCGCGTCCACTGCCAACATTTGCCCGCGCTTTACATTCCATCGGATGTCAGGTAAAAATTTTTATTTTGCAGCCTGTGCGCGTCAATTTTTCCGTTTGGTACAACTTTTTCCACCCTTGCCCCCAAGGATGTTCATGCGCGCTCTTCTCCAACTGCAACAGGCCCTTTCGACGATTCTGGCCTCTCTGGATCTGCCCTGGCCGGACAAGGCCGTGATCGAACCGCCCCGCGATCCACGGCACGGCGATCTGGCCGCCAACCTGGCCCTGGCGCTCGGCAAGCACACCGGTCTGCCGCCTCGCCGCCTGGCCGAAAAACTGGCCGAAGCCCTGCGCGGGCACGACACGTCCCTGGAAACGATCGCCGTGGCAGGTCCGGGCTTTCTCAACGTGACCTTCAGCCCGGCCTTCTGGCAGAACATGGTGCCGGCCGTGGAAGAAGCCGGCGACTGTTTCGGCGCGGGCCAGGCGGGCACGGGCCGGCGCATCCAGGTGGAATACGTGTCCGCCAATCCCACCGGTCCCCTGCACATCGGGCATGGCCGGGGCGCGGCCGTGGGCAACAGCCTGGCCCGCATTCTGCGCTTCGCCGGCTGGGATGTCTCCACCGAATACTACACCAACGATGCCGGCCGGCAAATGCGCCTGCTCGGCGTATCCATATGGCTGCGCCTCAAGGAGGCGGCCGGCCGGCCCGTGGATTGGCCGGACGATTTGTATCGCGGCGCCTATATCCGGGACATTGCCCGGGAAATGCTGGCCGCCGACCCGCATCTCGCCTCGCTGCCGGACGCAGAGGGCGAAGAACGCTGTTTCGCGCACGGCATGCGCGCCATCCTTGAGGGCATCAAGGACGACCTGGCCGCATTCCGGGCGGAGCACCAGGTCTGGTTCTCCGAGCGCTCCCTGGTGGATCAGGGTCTGGTCGAAGCCACCTTTGACCGCCTCCGGGCTGCGGGCCTCACCTTCGAACACGAAGGCGCCCTGTGGTTCCGGACCACGCAATGCGGCGACGACAAGGATCGGGTGCTGCGCAAATCCGACGGCAGCCTGACCTACTTCGCCTCGGACATCGCCTATCATGACGACAAGTACCGCCGGGGATTCGACCGGGTTGTAGATGTCTGGGGCGCGGATCATCACGGCTATGTGCCCCGCATGCGCGCCGCGGTATCCGCTCTCGGCCGGCGGCCCGAAGACTTTGACGTTGTGTTGATCCAGCTCGTCACCCTGCTGCAAAAAGGCGAGACTGTCGCCATGTCCACCCGCGCCGGAACATTTGAAACCCTGGCCGACGTGGTGCGCGAGGTCGGCGCGGACGCGGCCCGCTTCATGTTCCTGTCCCGCAAAAGCGACAGCCCGCTGGATTTTGATCTCGATCTGGTCAGGCGGCGCAGTATGGACAATCCGGTTTACTATGTGCAGTACGCCCACGCCCGCGCCCAATCCATGCTGCGCCGGGCCGCGGAAGAAGGCCTGACCCTGCCGCCGCGCACCCCGCAAACCGTTCTGGCGGCTCTGCATCAGCCCGAGGAACTGGCCCTGCTGCGCGCCATGGACCGCTTCGCCGATGTTGCCGCGTTCGCGGCCGCCGATCTCGCCCCGCACAGCATCAGCCACTACCTGCTGGAACTGGCCGGCCAGGTGCACAGCTATTATGCCAAGTACCCCGTGCTCCAGGCCTGCGACGCCGATGTGACCACGGCCCGCCTGGCCCTGATGCGCGCTCTCGGCCAAATCATCCGCAACGGCCTCAACCTGCTCGGCGTCAGCGCGCCCGACAGCATGTAGTCACGGATTCTACAGGAAAACGCTATGCTATCCCGGCAACAACCAGATGCGCCGGCGGGTCCGTCCCGGCTTCCCCCGTTCCGGCGGGTGTTCACCATCCAACTGTCTCTGGCCAGCCTGCTGGGCGTTTGTCTGGTGGCGCTGATCGGCGCAGGCTGGGTCTTCGCCTTCGGCGTGATCATCGGCCGGGGCTTCGAACCGGACAAAAAGCTGCCCTTGCTCGGCCGCCTGATGGCGCCCGCGGCCGAAACCACGCCCGAGGCGCAGACCGGCATCATCAAGGCCGAGGAGTTGACGTTTCTTTCCGATCTCAAAACCCAGCCCACGTTGAGCACGGAACAGTCCGCACCCTCCTCCGGAACGGGGGAAAACCGGCCGGAAGATGCAAAAAGACCGGCCGGGCAAACCCAGGCCGCATCGGCATCCGGCCCGGCGGCTCCGGGCGCCAAGACCCAGCGTTACGACTTTATGTTTCAGGTTGTTGCCTACAAGAAGTCCGCCCAGGCCGATGCCTTTCGGGAGAAACTCGAAAATGTCGGCCTGCGGACCAGGTTGCAGGTGGAAAAGGACACGCAGGGCAATCCCCGCATCTACCGCGTCCAGGTGCTGTTCAAGGGCACGGATGCCGACGCCGATCAGGTGCTCGCCACCCTGAACCGCCACGGCGTCAAGAACCCCATGCTGGCCTCGCGCAAACCCATTCAGGCTGCGCCATAGCGTTTGAGGAACACAAGCATGCCGTACTTCTTCGCCGCCATCGGACGCCAGGCCATCCGGCTGAACGACAGCCTGGGCGAACAATTTTTGTTCTACCTGGAAGGCTTGCGCCAGATCGCCTGCGCGAGCAAACTGCACGGCAAAATTTTCCGCCAGCTTTACGTCATCGGCTACCAATCCTTCTTTCTCATTGTGCTGATCGGCCTGTTCACCGGCATGGTCCTGGGCCTGCAAGGCTATTACCTGCTGATCAAGTTCGGTTCCTCCGGCCTGCTCGGCGCGGCCGTGGCCCTGTCGCTCATCCGCGAACTCGGCCCGGTGCTCACGGCCATCATGATCGCCGGCCGGGCCGGATCGGCCATGGCCGCGGAAATCGGCGTCATGCGCATCACGGATCAAATCGACGCTCTGGAAGTCATGGACATCCCGGCCATGAGCTATCTGGTCGCCCCCCGCCTCGCGGCCGCGCTCATCGCCTTTCCCCTTTTGACGGCCGTGTACGACGTGATCGGCATCATCGGCGGCTACCTGACCGGCGTGACCATGCTCGGCATCAGCGAAGGCATTTACTTTTCCCGGATTGAAGCCACCGTGCGCCTGCGTGACGTGATCGAAGGCTTCATCAAGGCCTGCGTCTTCTCCCAGCTCGTGACCATGGTCTGCTGCCGCCAGGGCTACAACGCCCACCGCCGCCGCGACAGCATGGGACCCGAAGCCGTGGGCAACGCCACCACTTCGGCCGTGGTCATTTCCTGCATCCTGATCCTGGTGGCCGATTACGTGCTCACCTCGTTCATGATGCGTTGAACGCCGCCAAACATAACGGGCACCATCACATGATCACGACCGCAACGTCCACGCCTGCAGATGCCGGAGAAGCCTGGGGGATCCAGTTGGAAGATCTCCGCCTTGGCTACGGCGATCTCGTCGTGCTGGACGGCATCGACACCACCATCCCCGGAGGCGTCATCACGGCCATCCTCGGCGAATCCGGCGGCGGCAAGTCCACGCTGTTGCGCCACATCATCGGCCTTTCCCGGCCCATGCGCGGCCGCATTCTATACGGCGGCAAAGATTTGTTCGCCCTGCCGGGCAAACAGTTCCGGCGGGCGCGGCGGCGTTTCGGCGTGCTGTTTCAGGACGGCGCCCTGCTCGGTTCTCTCACCCTGGCGCAAAACGTCGGCCTGCCCCTGTCGGAAAACACGGACCTGCCGCCGGTCACCATCCGCAACGCCGTGCTGCGCACCTTGAAACTGGTCGGCCTGGACGATTTCGCGGACTTTTACCCGAATCAGTTATCCGGCGGCATGCGCAAGCGCGGGGGACTGGCCAGGGCCATTGTCACCGAACCGCCCATCCTGTTCTGCGACGAGCCTACTTCCGGCCTGGACCCGATCCACGCCGCCCAGATGGATCAGTTGCTGCTGGACATGAAAATCCAGTTTCCGGACATGACCATCATCGTGGTCACGCACGATCTGGCCAGCGTGGCCCGCATCGCCCGGCGCGTGCTGGTGCTGGGCGCGGGCCGGATCGTGTTTTCCGGCAGTTACGAAGAACTGTGCGCCGCCAAAGACCCTTACCTGCGCGATTTCGTTGACCGTCGCGCCGCGCGCCACACCCTGCAAGCCGACCCGCCCGACCCGGCCGTGCGCGAAGCCCTGGCGGCCTGGCTGCGGCAATAAAAATCATCTCCAAAAGGGAGCGTGATCATGAACCTCAATAAAGAAACCGCTGTCGGCCTGTTCGTGACAATCGGCCTGCTGTGCACGGCCTATTTGACCGTCAAGCTCGGCCGGATGGAAATCGTCGGCGACGACGGCTACACCCTGAACGCCCAATTTGTCTCGGTCAGCGGCCTGCGCACCGGCGCGGAAGTGGAAATCGCCGGGGTCAGGGTGGGCCGCGTGGCCTCCATCGCCCTGGACACCACGCACCCCACGGCCAACATCACCCTGCGCATCGCCAAAGGCGTGGCCGTCTACGACGACGCCATCGCCTCCATCAAGACCAGCGGCCTGATCGGCGACAAATATGTGAACATTTCCCCCGGAGGCAGCGGAGAAAAGCTGGACAACGGCGGAACAATCAGCGATACCGAACCCGATGTCGATCTCATCAATCTCATCAGCAAATACGTTTTCGGGAAGGTGTGACATGCGTTCATCCCGTTTCATCGCGGCGCTCGCCACGAGCCTGTGCCTGTTTCTGTTCGCCTTGTGCCTGGCCGGCCCGGCCCGTGCGGCCGCCTCGCCCAGCGACGCCCTGCGCGGCAGCGTGGATAGGGTGCTCGTCATTCTGCAACACCCCGACTATACGGACACGGCCAAGCGCCAGCCCCTGCGCGCCGAGATCGAGCAGATCGTGCGCAGCGCTTTCGATTTCACGGAATTCGCCAGGCGTACGATCGGCTCGCACTGGTCCAGCTTCAATCCCGACCAGCAGCAACGTTTCACCGATATTTTCTGCCAGTTGCTCATCGCCTCCTATGTGGACAAAATCGACGGCTACAACGGCGAAAAAGTCGCCTACCTGAGCGAACGTTTCTCTCAGAACAACCGTCTGGCCGAAGTGCAGACCACCATCACCATGTCCTCCGGCCAGGTCACGCCCGTGGCCTACCGCATGATCCTCAAAGACAGCGTCTGGCGCGTCTACGACGTGCTGGTGGAAAACGTGAGCCTGAACAGCAATTACCGGGCGCAGTTTCAGGAAATCCTGGCCAAATCGTCACCGGATGCACTCATTCAGCGAGTCGAGGATCGGGTGCAGGAACTGCACCGGCAAAACGCCGGTTCGTGAGCGCCGCTGTGAAACAGGCTCTTGTTTTGTTGCTCGGGCTGTCGCTTTGCGCAGCTTCGGGCTGCGCCACCAAAGAAACGGATCCCACCCTGGGCGCAACGTACGAACCGTCGCGGCCCGCTCAGGCCGGAGCACATGCCGTTGCCGCCGCACCCGCTCCGCCCCTGCATGCGGACCCGGCCGACAGCGACCTGCTCGACGACAGCGACTTCGACACAGTTCCCGGCAACAAGGAAATCATCTCCGATCCCCTGGAGCCTTGGAACCGCATGTGGTTCACCTTCAACGATTTCATATATACGAACATCTTTAAGCCCGTGTACCGGGCCTACGAATTTGTCACGCCCGACGATCTGCGTTCGGGCCTGTCCAATGCCCTGCGCAACCTCCAGGCGCCAATCCGCATCGTCAACAGCATCCTCCAGCTTGAATTCGCCCAGGCCGTGGTGGAATTCGGCCGCTTCATCGTCAACACCACGGTGGGGGGGCTGGGCCTGGCGGAAATCGTCAAGCCCGAAGCCGCCCTGACGCCCATCCATCTCGACAGCGCCAACTTCGCCGGCACCCTGGCCAAGTGGGGCATGGGCGAGGGCGCGTACCTCGTCTGGCCGATCCTCGGCCCGAGCACCGTGCGCGACACCTTCGGCATGGCCGGCGACATGCTCGCGAGCGTGCCTTTCTGGGCCACCCGGCCCGTCGGCCCGATGGACCCCATGCTCGACTACGGCGTGACGGGCGGTTTGAACTTCAACGAACTCGGCGACGTTCTGGACAATTACGAAAACATAACCAGGAGCGCCATCGAGCCTTATGTCTCGCTGCGCGACGCCTACGTCAAGCTGCGCCGCAGCGGCGCGACGCCGCACGCCCGCATCACCCGGTAATGGCAGACTGGATTTTTTTTCTGGCCACCTTCGGCTGCAAGGTCAACCAGTATGAAAGCCAGGCCCTGCGCGAAGCGTGGCACACGCTCGACGGCAGGGAAGCCGACGATCCCGCCGACGCCGCCTGGATTGTGATCAACACCTGCGCGGTTACGGCCCGGGCCGCGAGCGACGCGCGCCAGGCCGTGCGCAGCCTGCACCGCCAGGCTCCGGATGCCCGCATCGTGCTTACCGGTTGTTCGGCCTCGATTGCCGGACCGCAACTGGCGGCCCTGCCCGGCGTGGCGGCCGTGATCGCCCAGTCCGACAAGGAACGCCTGCTGGCCGGCCCGCCTTTCGCCTGTTCTTCTCCCGACGGTTTATCGCCCACCGCGCCTTCCGTTCCGAACCCGGACTGGCCGGCCTTGCGCATCGCCTCCTACCGGCGATCCCGACCCGTGCTCAAAGTGCAGGACGGCTGTTCGCACGGCTGCGCATACTGCGTTGTGCCGCTGACGCGCGGCCCGGCCCGAAGCCGCGCGCCGGAAGACGTGCTGGCTGAAGCAAAGCGCCTGCTCGCGGCCGGATATCGCGAACTCGTGCTGTCAGGCGTCAACCTGCTCCAGTACCGCATGCCCGGAACGGACCGGCTGGACTTTTGGGATCTGCTGGCCCGGCTGGATGCAGCCCTGACGCCGCAGTGGCAGGGACGGGCCAGACTGCGCCTGAGTTCTATCGATCCGGCCCAACTCGGCCCCAAGGCTCGGGACACTTTGGCCGCCGCGCATCTCGTCTGCCCGCATGTGCACATATCCCTGCAAAGCGGCAGCCCGGCCGTGCTGCGGCGCATGGGCCGCAGCCATTACGACCCCGGCGCGATACCGGATGCGCTGCGGGATTTGTCCGCCATCTGGCCCGTGTTCGGCCTGGGCGCGGATGTGCTCGTGGGCTTTCCCGGCGAAAGCCGGGCCGAATGCCGGGAAACCCTGGACCTGCTGCACGCCCTGCCCCTGTCCTACGCTCATGTCTTTCCTTATTCCCGGCGGCCGGGCACGGCGGCGGCCGATCTGCCGGATTTGCCCGGCCCGGAAAAACGCGCGCGCGCCGCCCTGGCCCGGACTGTGGCGGCCGCAAAGCAACGGAACTTTCTCCAAAGCCTGCTCAATGTGCCCGAACTGCGCCTGGCCCCGGACGCGCCGCAGGGCAATCCGGGCGAAGACGAAGACGAAATTTTTTTGCCGGTGAACGCGCAAGACAGCGGTCGCGTGCGCGGGATCACGGAATGTTACGCTGCCTGCCTCCTGCCGGCCGGGAGCGTGAAAGCGGGCAGCCGCGAACTGCTCCGGGTGCGGCCCACGGGCCTTGCCGGAGCGTGCCTGACAGCCGTGCCTGCATAGGGAAAGCGCTCCCGACAAGCGCTCCGCAAGGCTTGCCGGACAGGGGAAAAAAAGCCATGCTGCGCAGAAGCCGCCGTCTGTGCAGCGCGGATCATTGCACACTGCGACATGTCGCTGAAGGAGTCTCATGCCCTCGCCGCTCGTTCCGGATTTTCCGGGTTTTCGTCCCACTACGGCCAGAATTGATTTGGCGGCGCTCTCCCGCAACGCCCATGCCATCATGCGTCACACGGGCGCGCGGCTCATGGCCGTGGTCAAGGCTGACGCCTACGGTCACGGCGCGACGCCCTGCGCCAGAGCCTTGCAGGAAGCGGGCGCGACCTATGCGGCCGTGGCCCTGGCCGAAGAAGCGCTGGAACTGCGCGCGGCCGGCATCGATCTGCCGATTCTGGTCATGGGACGCGTGACGCCCCCGGCCATGCCCGAACTGGTGCAGCGCGGCGTCACCTGCACCCTGACCTGTGCGGACGACGCCTCCGCCCTGCAAGCCGCGGCGCGGAAAACCGGTTGTCTGGCCAAGGCGCACGTCAAGATCGACACCGGCATGGGCCGCCTGGGCATCCAGCCTGAAGAGGTCGGCGCGTTCTGGGATTTGCTGGAAGCGTGCACATCCCTCGACGTGGAAGGCATGTTCACCCATTTCTCCTCTGCCGAGGAAGAAGACCAGCAGTTCACCCTGGGCCAGATACGCGCTTTTTTTGCCGCGGCCACCCTGCTCGGCAACCGGCGCAAACGCCCCCGGCTGCTGCACTGCTGCGCCAGTTCGGGCGTGCACAACGCGCCTCAAGCCTATTATGATATGGTGCGGCCGGGCTTATGCCTGTATGGCGGATCGGCCCCGCACTGCACGGCCCTGACCACGGAACCGGTCATGCAGTTGTGCTCGCTTCTCGGCGCCATCCGCACCCGGCCGGCCGGTTGCGCGATTTCCTACGGCCGGACCTACATCTGCCCGGATGAACGGCGTATCGCTGTGGTGCCCATCGGCTACGCGGACGGCGTGCCGCGCGCTTTGTCCAACCGGGGCCAGGTTCTGATCAACGCTTACCGGGCGCCTATCGTGGGGCGGGTGTGCATGGACATGATCATGCTCGACGTGACGGACGTTCCCGCCGCAGCCCAGGGTTCGCCGGTCGTGCTGTTCGGCAACCCGTCCCTGCTCGGTCCCTGCTGCCCCACGGTCAATGAAGTGGCGGATCTTGCGGGCGTCATTCCTTACGAAATCATGTGCGGCATCAGCAAAAGAGTGCCAAGGACATACACATGAACTCCCTGTTTTCGCAGATCCTCTCCCTGACGCAAGAAAAAAACGCCCGTGGCAACATGGCTATCCTGGGACGCTTTCTGGCGCTGCTCATCCTGATGATTGTGGCTTACAGCCAGTTGTTCCATCACCTCATGGCCGTCGAGGGCCGGGAATACTCCTGGCTGACCGGCCTGTACTGGACGCTCACGGTCATGTCCACCCTGGGTTTCGGGGATATCGCGTTCACTTCGGACAGCGGCAAAATTTTTTCCATTGTGGTGCTGTTGTCCGGGGTGATCTTTTTCCTGATCATGCTGCCCTTTGTCTTCATCCAGTATTTTTACGCTCCCTGGCTCGAACTCCAGAAGAAACGGCGCATTCCCCGCTCCCTGGCCGAAGGAACGTCCGGGCACATCATCCTCGTGGGCGTCAATCCTTTGTCCATGAACCTGGCCGAGGAACTCGCCGCCTACGGCCGCCGGGGCATTTTGCTCGGCAACGACAGCCCGGCCATCCTCAATCTGGTGGATCACGGCTATGAGGCCGTCGTGGGCGAACACGACGACGCCGAAACCTACCGCAACCTGCGCATCGGCGGCGCGGCCATGCTCGTGGCCATGGACAGCGACGTGCGCAACACCAATACCGTCTTCAACGCGCGCGGCGCCGCGCCCGGCCTGCCCATTCTCTCCAGGGTGGAACAGGAAGCGTCCATCGACATTCTGGAACTGGCGGGCGCGACCCGGGTGTTTCAATTCCACAGCCTGCTCGGCGAGGCTCTCGCCCGGCGCGTTCTGCATGCCGGCAGGCGGGCAGGCGTGCTCAAGCACTTTGAAAACCTGATTGTGGTCGAAGCGCCGCTGATGCGCACCAGCCTGGTCGGCGCCACCCTGCGCAGTTCAGGCCTGCGCAACATGACCGGGGTCAATGTCGTGGGCATCTGGGACCGGGGGCGTTTCCACCTGCCCAGCCCGGATTCGGTCTTCGGCCCGGACACCGTCATCGTGGCTGCCGGCACGTCGGCCCAGATCGAAGCCCTGGAAGAACTCCTGGCCACAGACGCGCCGCCCCTGCCCCAAGGCGCGACGATCATTCTGGGCGGCGGCCGGGTGGGCCTCGCGGCCGCGCTCTACCTGAAAAACCACGACTCCGAATGCGTCATCGTGGACAAGAACCATCATCGCGCGCGGGCCGGAGTCACCTATGTGCAAGGCAACGCCGCCGAACTGGAAGTTCTTGAACAGGCCGGCCTGCGCTCGGCTCCTTCCGTGCTCATCACCACCCGCGACGACGACACGAACATTTACCTGGCCATCTACTGCCGCCGCCTGCGCCCGGACATCCAGATCATCAGCCGGGCCACCTACGAGCGCAACGTGGGCATTCTGCACGCCGCCGGGGCGGATCTCGTGCTTTCTCTCGCCTCGCTGGTCACCAACACCGTGATCAACATGCTGTCTCCCGGCAAGGTGGCCATGCTCAACGAAGGCCTGAACCTGTTCCGGTGCATGGCAAGTGAAACGCTGATCGGCAAAAAACTGAGCGACAGCGGCATCCGCGACGCCACCAACTGCAGCGTGGTCGCGGTGCGATCCAAAAACGACGAACTGCGAATCAACCCCGAACCGGATTATGTTTTCAGCACAGACGACACCTTCTACCTGATCGGCGATTCTTCCGGCCAGGCCCGGTGCTACGAACTGTACGGACATGATGACGGCGAGAGCAGCATATAGGGCATTGTGCGCTTGAGATTCATGAAAATCATGCGCGACCGCAGCAAGGGCTTGGAGCTTGTCCCGCAGCCCGTGGCCTTGCCGCAAACACACGGCCGTCGTTACTTCAGCATCTGCAAATACGAATCGTAGCGCTCCTTGGCGTACTGCGTGGCCTCGGCGATCAAAGCGTCGGCCCGCTCCGGAAACTTGCGGTACAAAGCCGAGTAACGCACTTCCGTCATGAAAAAATCCTTGATCGGCACGCTGGGCGCCTTGGAGTCCAGAATAAACGGATTCTTGCCTTCGGCCCGCAAAAGCGGGTTGTAACGCCACAGGTGCCAATAGCCGGCCTCCACGGCCCGCTTGGTCTGTTCCTGGCTCACGGCCATGCCGCCTTCAATGCCGTGGCTGATGCATGGGGCATAGGCGATGACCAGGGAGGTGCCGGGATAGGCTTCGGCTTCCTGCAAAACTTTGAGCGTATGGGCGCGGTCCGCGCCCATGCCCACCTGGGCCACATACACATTGCCGTAAGCCGCGGCCATCATGCCCAGATCTTTTTTGCGGGCCTTCTTGCCGCCGGCCGCGAACTGGACAATGGCCCCGGTGGGCGTGGCCTTGGACGCTTGCCCGCCGGTATTGGAATAGACTTCGGTATCATAGACCAGCATGTTGAGATCCTCGCCGAAGGCCAGCACATGATCCAGTCCGCCGTAGCCGATGTCATAGGCCCAGCCGTCGCCGCCGAACAGCCAGATCGAACGCTTCATAAAGTATTCGCGCAGTTCCATCAGTTGATCGCAAAGCGGATCGCGGCCTTTCACGTCTTGCAGCGCCCGCGTGAGGCGTGCGGCCCGCTCGCGGGCGCCTTCGGATTCAAGCAGGCGGATCAGCCAGTCATCAATGGCCTCTTTGAGTTCACCATGCACGCCCTTGGCCAGGATCGCGCGGGCCGTGTCCACGGCGCGCTGGCGTTCATACTGCACGGCCGTGAACATGCCAAAGCCGTATTCGGCGCAGTTTTCAAACAGCGAGGCGTTCCAGGTCGGCCCCTGGCCGAGCGCGTTCGTACTGTAAGACACGGCGGGCGCGCCCGCGGCCCAGGCGTGCGAACAGCCGGCCGGATTGGCGATCATCATGCGATCGCCGAACAACTGGGTGACCAGCTTGACGTAGGGGGTTTCGCCGCAGCCCGCGCAGGCTCCGGAGAATTCGTTGTACGGCTGGAGAAACTGGCTGATCTTGACCGTCATCTTCTGGCCGGTCATGGGTTTGTAGGAGATGCGCGACTGCGAAAATTCCCAGACGAACTCCGCCTGCGGCCGTTGAGAAACCAGCGGTTCCATGACCAGGGCCTTCCGCTTGGCCGGGCAGGTCTCTACACAGACGCCGCAATCCATGCAGTCCAGGGGCGAAATGGCCAAGTGATAGCGCATGCCCGCAAAACCGGTGGCGGGCTTCGCCTGGAAGCCGGCGGGCGCGTCCTTGATTTCGTCGTCGGTGGCCAGCATGGGCCGGATCACGGCATGCGGACAAACCATGGCGCATTGGTTGCACTGGATGCAGTATTCCGGTTGCCAGACCGGGGTGTTCGCAGCCACGGCGCGTTTTTCGTGACGGGACACGGCCGTCGGCCAATGCCCGTCTTCGCGGCCCGTGAAGGCGCTGACCGGCAGTTCGTCGCCCTTGATGCGGGCCATGGGCATGACCACCTCGCGCACGAATCCGGGCATGCCGTGATCGCTGCGGGCGTCGGGCGGCAGAGTGCCGTCGTCCGTCGCGTCCTTCCAGGCTTCGGGCACGGCAACGGCCTGCACGTCGGAAGCGCCGCGATCAATGGCGCGCCGGTTCATTTCGATGACCTGCTCGCCCTGCTTGGCGTAGGTCTTGGCTGAGGCGTCCTTCATGTACCTGATGGCGTCCTTGGCCGGAATGACCGGCATGACCTGGAAGAAGGCCGTCTGCATGACCATGTTGATGCGGCCGGGCATGCCGAGAGAGGCGGCGATGCTCGCGGCGTCAATGGTATACAGCTTGATGCCGTTTCTGGCGATGTACCGCTTCATGGCGACCGGAAGGCGCTGTTCCAGTTCTTCCCGGTTCCACGCGCAGTTGAGCAGGAACGTGCCGCCCGGCTTGAGTCCGGCCAAAAGATCGTAGCGTCCGACATAGATCGGATTGTGACAGGCGATGAAATCCGCCTGTTCCACCAGATACGAGGACTTGATGGGCGAAGTGCCGAAGCGCAGGTGAGAAATGGTCACGCCGCCGGACTTTTTCGTATCATAGGAAAAATAGGCCTGTGCGTACATGTCGGTGTGATCGCCGATGATCTTGATGGCATTCTTGTTGGCGCCGACCGTGCCGTCTGATCCGAGACCCCAGAACTTGCAGGCCGTGATGCCTGCGGGCGCTTCCGGTGCGGTTTTTTTGGCCGGCGGCAACGAAGATCCGGACACGTCGTCCGTGATGCCCACGGTAAAATTGTGCTTGGGAGCGGCCGCTTCCAGGTTTTCGAGCACGCTCATGACCATGGCCGGGTTGAAGTCCTTGGAGCCGAGGCCGTAGCGGCCGCCCACGATCACCGGGCGATCGGCGCGCGCCATGCACGCCGCGCACACGTCCAGATACAAGGGGCCGCCCAGCGAGCCGCGCTCTTTGAGGCGATCGAGCACCGCGATCTTTTTAGTTGTCGCCGGCAGGGCTTCAAGCAGGCGATCGGCGCGGAAAGGCCGGTACAGGCGCACGTTGACACAGCCGATCTTGGCGCCCTGCCTCACCAGCGAAGTCACGGTTTCTTCCAGCACGGCGCAGCTCGACCCCATGGAAACGATCACATGCTCGGCATCCGGCGCGCCCGTGTAATTGAACAATTTGTAAGCGCTGCCGGTGAGGGCGTTCATTTTGCCCATGTAGTCTTCCACGATGCCGGAAACCTTGTCCGCGATCAGGTTGCCGGCTTCCATTACCTGGAAGTACACGTCCGGATTGTGCACCATGCCGTAAGCCTTGGGCTTGTTCGGGGTCTGGGCGTCTTCGCGGAAGGCCCGCACGGCATCCCAGTCCAGCAGTTCGCGCAGTTCGTCGTCTTCCAGTACCTCGATCTTCTGGATTTCGTGCGAGGTGCGGAAGCCGTCAAAAAAATGCAGAAAGGGATTGCGGCTTGTGATCGCGGCCAAATGGGCAATGCCGCCGAGATACATGGCATCCTGCACGGAAGACGAAGCCAGAATGGCGAAACCCGTCTGGCGGGTAGCCATGACATCGCTTTGTTCGCCGAAAATGCTGAACATGTTGCCGGATACGGCGCGGGCCGCCACATGGAACACAGCGGGCTTGAATTCACCCGCGAGCTTGAACATGCTCGGGATCATCAGCAAAAGACCCTGAGAAGCCGTATAGGTCGTGCCCAAAGAACCGCCGTGCGCCGCGCCGTGCACCACGGACACGGCGCCGGCTTCAGACTGCATTTCAATCACCTGCACGGGCCGGCCGAACAAGTTGATCTTGCCGTCCGCAGACCATTCGTCCACCACTTCCGCCATCACGGACGAAGGCGTGATGGGATAAATGCCCGCGACCTCGGTGAAAGGATAAGAAACATACGCGGCGGCGGTGTTGCCGTCCATGGTCATCATCGTGCGCTTGGTCATGGCTGCTCCTCGAAAAATCGGGAATGGCCGCGCAGCGGGCATCCGCCGGGGCTGTTCAAAGTTTCGTGTTTCCCGTAACGCCTCGGCTTGCTTCGTGTCAACAGGGCCGGACGGGTGGTGCCTCAGTTTGCCGTGATACTTTGTCAGGCTTCGCTTTTTGTTCCGGTCGAGTACCATAAGAGTACACTCCCGTCACAAAAAACTCGCCTTCCTCATATGACGGCAAGTCATGTACCTCCGGCAGAGCCGGAGGCTTGAGAGAGCGTGAACCGCTCAAAGCAGTTTGAATTTGTGAGCCCCCCAAGGGAGCGGCCTACATCAACCGTAGCTGATCTATCCGTTGGTCTTCTTTTTCTTGATGCTTGATATACTCACGGACTGATGCTTCATCAAGACCAACGGTTGAAACATAATAACCCCGTGCCCAAAAGTGCTCTCCCGTAATTTTTCCGCTTCCCTGAAAAATTGCGGGCGATATAAATGGCACTCTTGCCCTTCATAAAACCGAACACGGATGACACGGCCAGCTTGGGCGGTATCGATATAAGCATATGCACATGGTCTTCACGCAAATGCCCTTCTTCGATGCGACACTCCTTCTGTCGCGCAAGCTCGTGCAAAACTTCACCCAAGTGGGGCCTGATCCATGCGAACAGCGTTTTCTTCCGGTATTTTGGAATCCAAACTACATGATACTTGCAATACCATTTCGCGTGATTTAGGCTCTCTTTGTGCATCATCTGGAGTCTCCTTTCAATGAACTTTGAGCCGTTCACGAAAAGAGGCTCCTACTATTTCCCGAAAAGTCAAACTTTGGGAGTCCCCAGGCAAAGCCTGGGGCTTACCAATTTTTGGTTACTACTGGTGCGTCCGTCCCTGACGAGAAAATAGGCTATCTTGGAAGTAACACTGCAAGAATAGGTTATTTTTGACATGCGATTCATGATGCTTGCGTTCCGTGTTATATGGTTGCTGTTCTGCGGCATCGCGGTTGCGACGTGTGGTGATGAGGTCATGCGTGTTAAGATAAAAGAAGAATACAAATTCTTGTTTGGCGGCGAAGGACCAACGGCAGGACTGTGGCATTACTCCTCAGAAAACGCTTATTTGTTTTATATGGCATGCCAAATGCTCTGGTTTTTTGCCGGAGTCTGGCTCTGTCTGAGTCTAGGACATAGGCCGTTCAGACGGAAACTGCTGTTTGCGCATTTTTGTCTGAGCGTACTGTGGTTAATATTGGTAAAGGTGACCTTAATGAAACATGGAATCATTTAATAGTTGTGAAAAGGGACACCGTATGTCATTGTTGCTTACGGCTTGGAAACTATAGCATCCCTGCCGTCTTGAATATTGCCAGCACTGTCTACCTTCACCCAGGACAACAAGCGCATCATTTGCATAGCCTGTATGCACTGGGACGGCGACGATGTGCGCCACAGTTCCGGTTAAGGGCCGTTGAGTATGCCCCGTTACCTTCGAGTTTATGGCTTTGTCTTAACCCGTCCCACCGTCGCTTTTTACATCCGCAAGAAATAAGGGTCTGTTTTGGGGGTCTACTGGCGATATCATGCGCGTATTATACTAATATAAAATGATTTTTATTACAAATAAGCAGATTATATCGACGGGTTGAAGGCATAATGTAAAACTATATGTTTTCAACCGTAGACTAGTTTGAAATGTGTTGACCCATACCTTCTAAGAATTCACCAACCCACCCATCAGCTAATGGCAGTATATTTCTTATTTTTTTATTTGCTATTTCGTTTATTGATGGCTTTTGTAATTCTTTATCAGTATAGTATATTAGATGTGATAAAATGTGACTCCCTGGGTGACGCAAAACACTACTTTCAAATGTAATGAGTTTTTCAAAATTTTCTTTATCATCAGGTATAGACTTTATGAAATAAATAGCGTCATCGTCTTCAAAAGTATATCTACTAATAACAAATAATTTTATACATGTTGCCCATTTTTCGTCATTTTCTTTGAGCGTGCTCCTTATATATTTTTCAAGTTCCTTATAGTTATTGATATCAATACTAATTAACATAGCGCCAAAACTAATATCTATATCGTCATTTCTGAATAATTCAATAAATTTTTCTACTATTTTATGTTGCGCTTGTACCGTACCTGCTATTGAGGTAATTGGAATAAATAAGCACCAGATAGAAATGAGCAAAATAGCCAGCCGCATAACATTTCCCTCAAATTTTTGTCTTGTCTATCATGACTGCGCATATTTTGGCAATACTGATTGCTGGGCCATACATTGATGCGTCGATGGGGCAAAGACGTAAACCGGGGCACATAAGGAGCTGAGTGATGCGCCGTAAAAACATGAGGTGACCAACGAGGAAAACTTGCTCCGCATACGGGCTTGACCCGATGCAGCTTGCCTTCAGATGCGCCGCCAGAGGTATGTCATCACAAGATGACTTCTGACGATATTACGCCCAACCCGTAAGGTCTACTGCTCGTCTTTCCGCCCAGCCATCAGCGCCTTCACGCTCATATCAAAATCGCTCTCAAACAGGCGGTCCTGCACAATGCGATACTTTTCAAACTCACTTTCCGCATGGTGCTTCGCCATTTCCATGCTGACTTTGCCGCTGCCTTGCAGAATCTCCAAGTCTGTGAAGTTCAGAAAGCCGTCCAGTCGCGTGGCCCAGTCTTCCATGGTCATGGGTATTTTGCGCCGCGCCCGTTCCTCGGCCAAGTCCAGCCAGGCGTTGGCAATGCGGCCAAGGGACTCCAGTTCTTCTTTTGCCAGATAATTTTTGGCGATGCTCACGTCTGTTTTGACAACTTTTCCGTCCGGAGCGCGTTCCCAACTGGTCAGGCCCATGTAGTCCTTGTCGCTGTCGACGCGATCCATAATCAGTTCGGCGGCAGTGTGCCCGTGGATGGCGAAATGCAGTTTGTTCTGCACGGTGGCGAAAAAGGCGCGGGTAGTCGGCGCGTCCTTGTTGTAATCCACGCTTGTGGCATAAATATCGGTGATTTTCTGGTAAAACTTGCGCTCACTGAGACGGATCTCCCGAATTTCTTCCAGCAGCCGCTCAAAATAGTCCTCGCCGAGGAACGTGCCGTTTTCCAGGCGTTTTTTGTCCAGGACATAGCCCTTGATGGCGAATTCCTTCAAAACCTGCGTGGCCCACTGGCGGAACTGCGTGGCTCGCACGGAATTAACCCGGTAGCCCACAGAAATAATCGCGTCCAGGTTGTAAAAATCTACCTGCCGGGCAACCTCGCGCCCACCTTCTATTTGAACTATTCGGAATTTCCGAATAGTTGCCTCATGGGACAACTCGCCGGTTTCATAAATATTTTTTAGATGCTCGTTGATGGTAGGCACGCCAACGGCAAAAAGCTCGGCCATCAATTTTTGTGAAAGCCAGACGGTTTCATCCTCGTAACGGGCCTCTATGCTCTGTTCGCCCGCCTGCCCGGTGAAGATCAGAAATTCCGCCGTACTGTTACGGATCAGCCGTACAGCTTCATTTTCGTTTTTTTTGCGGCTCACAGGCTTCACCTCGGGAAATGCGTTTTGTGTTTCGACATGACCATAGAACAACTGCGCAAATTATTCATCAAACCTGTTCCTCGGAGTGCATTTTTCCAATCAGGTCAACAACATCCTTGTCGAAACACAGCCCGGCCTTTTCCGCTTCGCCTGCCATAGTGGATTGCAGCATATTCATGGCATAAACAGCGGAATTCATCATGATCACCTGATTATCCCGGCTGATGAGCGTTACCCGATCGCCCGTCTTTACGCCCAGCGCTTCCCGGATTTTAGCCTTTTACAGCCGCTTCGAGCGGTGTTTTGAAAACAGTCATAAGGTTTTTGAGGTTGTCCGCAAGGAACAAAATAATTTCATCCCAATTCTCCTCGTCAGTCAAACCATGGTCCTGAAAATAAACGCATACTCTACATCCCTTTTTGTCGAGGAGTTCCTGCCAGTCGAGTTCTCTTCCAAACACGCTCTCGATCTCGTCCTTTTGATTTTCTAGTTCACGGAATATACTTTTATTTTTGTCTCTATCGCTTGTAGCGATCCATAATTCTGCCCGCGCGCCGTCCATTTTGACGATTGGATTAAATGAGATTCCGCTGTGACCGCTCGACCCATTAATCCAATTATCTCTTGATGGAGAAACATTATTAAATATGCCGGTTTTCTCACGCAAAACCGGCAGAGCCTTTTCCCAAAAACGATAGCGTAATTTGAAGCGTGATGCTTCCTCTTTTGATGAAATAGCTTCTTCCTGCTTTTTCGCTGTCAGACGAATCTGATAATCGCCAATATCCTGTATCGGCAGAATTTGTTCTGCGTCGAGATACAGTTTGTCTCCATCCTGATACGGTGTGACCTTGATACAGGTAATATAAATGCCATGGTTGCATAACCATAGAACGGTCGAGGTGACTTCTTTACGGAAATTCGCCGCGACAAGAATAATCCTTTGGTCGCCGCCCGCAGGATTCAGTCGGATGCTTTCGTAATCCTGCTCATCATAGAACTCAGCGATTTTCTCCGAAGCTGTGCCGTCAGCGCCAAGATATCGTTGATAAATTTCACAAATCTCACTCTTTGTCAGCGTAGCGCAGTATGAAACGTATTTAAGAGCCTGCCAAACAACGTCTTTCCCTGAATCATCAAGTTTATTTTCAATAATAACGAGCTTCCCACCCTCATCGAGTGCAAGTAAATCAAGTCGTTCATTCGTATCAGGGAATCCATCGAATTCCTTTTGAATTATCAGAAGGTTTTCGCCGAGAATATGTGGGTTATTGGCAATCCATTCTTGCAAATCGTGCCGCTCGGATAGGTTTAATTCCGAGAATGATTTCTTTTTGAGTGAAACTGCCTTCTTATTTTGTCTGTCTATCAGGAACATTATGTGCACTCTCTTATATCATTCTTCAAAGCTGTCTTGCCATGAAACAGCAAATACCATGTTCGCGCATTACTTGCCAGGAGCAGCACCATAGGAAAGTAGTTTTTACTCTTTGCCGATTGTAGCGCACGCAGCCTGCCAGGAGCGCAATAAGCCCAAAAATCGAACGGATGATTTTCTTTTTCAAGCTGCTGGGTAATGCCTTTGACATATTCAGTAATCTGATCGCCATATTGTGGCTGGACAAGGGCTACGCCGTGCGCCTTTTCATCGTGGGCGGAAAAGAAAAACTCCTTGCCTGTATCTCGGATGCTATCGCCGCTTGACAGGGTGAAAATCGGACATATCCGCAAAATTGATCTCTTGGCACATAGCAAAACGCCTGACCACTTTCACGGTAACCAAGCGTTTTTATTTATTTTTCTGGCGGAGAGGGTGAGATTCGAACTCACGGTAGGGTTTTAGCCTACACACGATTTCCAATCGTGCTCCTTAGGCCAGCTCGGACACCTCTCCGCAGCGCCAATTCCTAGACTTTTTTTTCCTGCCTAGCAAGAGCATTCCGGATGTCGCTGTTTTCGCGCTGCCACCGGACATAGTGCTTCATGTGCGCTAACATTTTGTAATTATCGTAAAAATAGCCGCATTCTCCGCTTTTCGTCCGATCGACATCCTGCCTCGGTCCGGCGACATTTTTGTTATTTTATTTGCTTGAAATTGCCGCATTATACTGTTAGATTTATCATCCCTGAGGGGATATCCTGTCCCAGGCCGCAACACGACAACAAGGTAAAATTCTTAAAAATTATTTTCGTTGTTTTTGCAATCAGGCACTGGGATGCCAAGGAGACGGACATGCTGAACATCGCGTTTGACAAACCGGCCTGCCAAAACATTCGGGAGTCGCTCCGCAAGGAATGGCTTGAGACGAACGCCCTCGGGGACTACGCTTCAAGCACGATTCCCTGCTGCAACACGCGCAAGTATCACGGCCTGCTGGTGGCCAACCTGAACAAGCCGGAAGGTCGCCATGTGCTGCTGTCCACTCTGGAGGAATCACTGACCGGCGGCGGCAAGGAATTTTTCATTTCCTGCCGCAAGCATCCCGGCGTATTCTTTCCGCACGGTCAGGAATACATGCAAAGCATGGAAAACAATCCCTGGCCCACCTTCCGCTACCGGATCGGCGATCTGCTGGTGAGCCGCGAAGTATTGCTGCCCCATCGGCAACAGGCCGTACTCATCCGCTACCAGATTGAGCACGCGGACGCCTCCTCCCCCCGCATCCCCATCAAGCTCCTGCTCAAGCCGCTTTTGGCCTTCCGCAACGTTCACGCCCTGACCCGGGCCAATGGGGATCTGCGCGCCGCAACCTCGCCGCGCAAAGGCGGTTTCAGCATCCAGCCCTACGGCGCCCTGCCGCCCTTGTTCATGCGGGTATCCGGCACATCGATCTTCACCCCCTCGCCGGACTGGTGCCGTGCCGTGCAGTACCCGTTTGAAGAAGAGCGGGGCTTTGACTTTGAGGAAGACCTGTTCCTGCCCGGCGTGTTTGAGGTCGCCGTCAGCGACAAGCCTGTCTATGTCGCGGCTTCCGCCACCGAACTGACCAAATCGCTCGAATCCATCTGGCAGGCCGAAGCCAAGCGGCGCACGGCCAAAACCAAGGCCGCGCGCACGGCCGCGCCCGGCAAGTCGCGCTTGCTGGGCCATCTGGCCGAACGGGCTGCGGATTTTCTGATCACCACCCCGCACGGCGATCCGGCTGTTTTGGCCGGCTACCACTGGTTCGACGCCTGGGGCCGCGACACCTGTATCGCCCTGCCCGGATTGACTCTGTTCGCGGGCAATGTCGCGGAAGGCGAGCGCCAATTGAGCGCCATCGGCGCTTCGGCCAAAAATGGCCTGATCCCCAATTGCTTCGCCCCGGACGGCGTGAGCCACGCGTACAATTCCGTGGATGCCTCCCTGTGGTATGTCTGGGCGGTGCAGCAGTTTGACCTGCACGGAAAGAACCCCGATCTGATCCGCAATGTCTGCTGGCCGGTCATCAAGACCATCATCGACGCCTTCACAGCCGGCCCCATACCCACGGTCTTCGTGGACAGCGAGGGTCTGCTGCATGCGGGCAGCGCCCTCACCCAACTGACCTGGATGGATGCCAAGGTGGACGGCCGCCCGGTCACGCCCCGGCACGGCTGCCCGGTGGAAATCAACGCCCTGTGGTACAACGCCCTGGCCTATGCGGATGAACTCGCCGCCCGTTATCACGAACCGAAACGGCGCTGTCCGGACCGGCTGGACATGGTGCGGCGCTCGTTCAACGAACGCTTCTGGATCAACGACCAGGGCGGCTATTTGGCGGACGTCTGGCGAGACGGCCAGACTGACGGCAGCCTGCGGCCCAACCAGATTTTCGCCGTATCCCTGCCCCATCCGGTGCTGGCCGAAGAACGCCGGCAGCAGGTGGTGGACCAGGTGCGCCGCACCCTGCTCACACCCTTCGGCCTGCGCACGCTTGCCCCCGGCGATGCCGACTACCGGGCCGTGTATTACGGTCGGGCTGAAGCTCGCGACAGCGCCTACCATCAGGGCACGGTCTGGCCCTGGCTGCTCGGCGCATACGGCGATGCGCTCCTGCGCGTCAGCCCCAATCCAGGCAAAACGGCCGCCGAACTGCTCGACCTGCTCTCGCCGCTGTTTATCAAACATCTGGCCCGCACGGGTCTCGGTTCAATTTCTGAAGTTTTTGACGCCTCACCTCCGTATTATCCCAACGGCTGCATCGCCCAGGCCTGGAGCGTGGCTGAAACCTTGCGCCTGCTGACCTGTCTGCGCCAGGCCGCACCCAAGGTCTTCTCCCGTTGGGAAGCGGCGTGTTTCGACGACACGCCGCTGAGCGAGCGTACGCTCATCCGGAATTGATCGTTCCCTGCCTGATCGGCACACAACGCCGCGCGCCGGCAAAAGCCTTTGTATTGATTTACATTGAAAGGACAGTGTATGCGTGTATTTATGTTGGGCTGGGAATTTCCCCCGCATGTCAGCGGAGGACTCGGCACGGCCTGCTATGGCATGACTTACGCCCTGGCCCAGAAAAAAACCGATGTCACCTTTGTGCTGCCCCGCGTCAAACAAAACGGCGACGGCATGGATACGCACCTTAAGTTGTCCTCGGCCTCCGGGGTCGTCGTGCCCGGCTTTGTGACCGACACCTACCGCCAGTCCGTGCACGATATCTGGGAAGAACGCCTGCACATCCACGAACTGGACGCCATGCTTTCCCCCTACGCCACGGAACGGAGCTACGTGGATCAACTTCTGCTGCGCAAGCGCGAAGTGTCGTCCCGGATCGAGTATACCGTCCAGCAAAGCCGGGATGCGGCCGTACATCTGGAAGGCGGCTACGGCCCGGATCTCATGAGCGAAGTCTTCCGCTACAGTCAGGCTGCGGCGGCCCTGGCCCTGCGCGAACGTTTCGACGTCATCCATGTCCACGACTGGATGACCTACCCTGCCGGCATCCTGATCAAAAAGCTCACGGGCAAGCCTCTCATCTGCCACATTCACGCCACAGAGTACGACCGCAGCGGCTACAACGTGAACCAGGCGGTCGCGGCCATTGAGCGGACGGGACTGGAAGCGGCGGATAAAGTGGTTGCGGTCAGCCATTACACGCGAAATCTGGTCATGGCGCAGTACGGCATCCCCGGCGACAAGATCGAGGTCGTGCACAACGCGGTCAACCGGCATGAGGCTGCCGGGCTATACAAGGCCGGGCCACAACGCAAAAAAGGGAAATACGTGCTGTTCATGGGGCGGGTCACGTTCCAGAAAGGGCCGGATTACTTCATCGGCGCGGCGGACATGGTGCTCAAGGTCATGCCCGATGTCCGTTTCATCATGGCCGGCTACGGCGACATGCTCAACCGCATGGTGCGCCGCGCGGCCCAGTTGCGCATCGGCAACCGCATCCACTTTACGGGTTTTCTACGCGGCCCGGACGTGGACCGCATGTACGCGCTCAGCGATCTGTACGTCATGCCCAGCGTGTCCGAGCCGTTCGGCATCGCCCCGCTCGAAGCCATGCTGTACGATGTGCCGGTGCTCATATCCCGCCAGTCGGGCGTTTCGGAGGTTATCAAAAACGCCCTGAAGGTGGACTTCTGGGACGTGCGCGAAATGGCGAACAAAATCTGCGCCGTCCTGCGCTACCCGCACCTGGCGGCGGAAATGGTCCGCAACTGCCGCGAAGAACTCAAAGGCATCCGCTGGGAAAACGCGGCCACGCATCTGAACAAAATTTACGACGGCGTATGCCGTTCCCATTGAGTCTGCATCGCATCCCAGAGATCTCAACTGTGAGGAAACGCTTCATGCCCGCAATTATTCTTTACTTTCAGATTCATCAGCCGTATCGCTTACGGCACTATACCGTGTTTGATCTCGGTGAAAATCATCTTTACGAAAATGTTGACGCCAATCGTGACATCCTGTGCAGAATAGGCGAAAACTCCTACCTGCCCATGAATGCCCTGTTGCTGGATCTCATCCGCAAACACAAGGGCGCGTTCAAGGTCAGTTTTTCCATCAGCGGCACGGCGCTCGATCAGTTTGAAGAATGCGCTCCCCAGATTCTTGACAGTTTCATGCGCCTGGCGCAAACCGGCAGTGTGGAATTCCTCGGCGAGCCTTATACGCATTCACTGGCCTGCCTGTATTCACGCGAGGAATTCCACAGGCAGATCGCGCAACACCGCGCCCGGGTGCAGGAATTGTTCGGCACGCAGCCGCTGACTTTTCGCAATACCGAACTCATCTACAACAACGATCTGGCAAGCATCATTGAAGACAAGGGCTATGAGGTCATTCTGTCCGAAGGCGCGGATCATATCCTGGGCTGGCGTTCCCCCAACTTTGTATACCAGCCGGCGCACTGTCAGAAACTGCGCCTGCTGTTGCGCAACTACCGCCTGTCGGACGACATCGCCTTCCGTTTTTCCGATCGGTCCTGGTCCGGATTCCCGCTGACAGCGGAAAAATTCGCCTCCTGGGTGCATGCCGCCAATGCGCCGGGGGATGTGATCAATCTGTTCATGGATTACGAAACATTCGGCGAGCACCACCACAAGGATACGGGCATTTTCGACTTCATGCGCGCTTTGCCCGGAGTGCTGCTGGCCCACCCGGAGTTCCGATTCCTGACGCCTCTGGAAGCGGCCAGAACCTATCCGGTCGCCGCCAGGATCGACGTGCCGCAGTACATTTCCTGGGCCGATGCCGAACGGGATCTGACCGCCTGGCTCGGCAACGACATGCAGCTCGATGCCATGGAGGCCCTGTACCGGCTGGAAGGCAAAATCTTGACCACGGGCAACCCGGATCTGCTGGGCGTCTGGCGTCGCCTGCAAACCTCGGATCACTTCTACTACATGAGCACCAAGTGGTTTTCCGACGGCGAAGTGCACACGCATTTCAACCCGTACAACTCGCCCTACGATGCGTATATCAACTTCATGAACGTGCTGGCCGACTTCGAGCTTACGGTGAACGACGCCGCAACCCTGATCGCCGCCGCCGCGCCCGCCGACTGCAGCGCTGCCCCCCTGCCCGCTGAATCCGCGCCGGCTGGCGCCAAGGCCAAAAAACCGCAGCCGCGCGCCTCCCGTCCGGCCAAGGTCAAAACAGAGGCGCGCGAAGTGGGCGCAACGCCTGCGGGCAAACCGGGCAAACAGCCTGTCCGCTCTGCTCGCAAACGCTCCAGCCCGGCCGGCGATCCGGACAACACGCGCTGAACACAATAAACGGCGCCGGGGATTTTGCCGCGCCAGGAATTTTGCTTGAGGCTTTAGCAATGATTGGTATATGGTGCTCGGGTGAGCCGCCCGGCATGGCGCGACGAGGCAGCCGGACATCATGCCTTTCGCCATGTAGAGCGCCTGTAACGCGGCGCGATCGCCTTCACTTCAAACACTCTGGAGTTGCTCGTGGAATACGAAAAAACACACGTCACGCTGTTTGAGGTCAGTTGGGAAGTCTGCAACAAGGTCGGCGGCATTTACTCTGTGGTGAACAGCAAGGCTTTGCAAGCTGTGGACGAATTCGGCGAGAATTATTTTCTGATCGGGCCGGATATGAGGAACAACGCCGAGTTTGAAGAAACCGACGATCCCTGCTGGGACAGCCTGCGCGTCGCCATGAGCATTCGCAACCTCAAATGCCGCTTCGGCCGCTGGAACATTCCCGGCAGGCCCAAGGTCATCCTGGTTTCCTTCAATCAGCGCTTCAACCAGGAGCAACTGCTGTACGATCTGTGGAGCAATTACAGCGTGGATTCGTTGTCCGGCGGCTGGGACTACATTGAGCCGGTCATGTTCAGCTCGGTCTGCGGCGAAGTCATCGCCGCTGTCTACCAGACCCTGGTGCAGCCGGCCAACGGCTCGGCCGTGGCGCACTTTCACGAGTGGATGTGCGGCGCGGGCCTCCTGGTCATCAAAAAACTGGTGCCGCAAATCGGCACAGTCTTCACCACCCACGCCACCATGCTCGGCCGCTCCATGGCCGGGTCCGGCGTGGACATCTACCGGCAAATGAAGCAGATTTCGCCGGCGCAGGAAGCCGTTTCCCATAACATCACGGCCAAATGCTCCATGGAAAGCACCGCGGCCCAAGAAGCCGACTGCTTCACCACCGTCAGCGGCATCACGGCCGACGAGGCCAAGTATTTTCTCGGCCGCGCGCCCGACGTATTGACCCTGAACGGCCTGGACATGCGGGTCATTCCCGACTACAGCGCGGATCGCGGCGCGGCCATGATCTTCCGTCAACGCCTGATGGAAAAGGCCAACCGTTTCCTGCGCAAGGAGATGCCGGACACCACCCGGATCTGCGTCATCTCCGGTCGCTACGAATTCCACAACAAGGGCATTGACGCCTTTCTCGACGCCCTGGCCGGCGTCGAGCAGGCCCTGCAACAGTCCAACACCCGCCTTTTGGCCATCTGCGCGGTCATGGGCGGCCATACCGGCGTCAATCAAGCCGCGGTCAACGGCGATCCGGACGGCCCGGCCGATTCCGGCCTGCCCCGGATCAGCAGCCACTACGTCTACGATCAGCCGCACGATCCGATCATCACGACCTGCCTCCGGCTCGGCCTGGTGAACGGCCCCAACAACCATGTGCAGGTCATTTTCATTCCCGCCATGATGGACGGACACGACGGTTTTCTGGGCATGACCTATTACGAACTGCTGGCGGCCTGCGATCTCGGCGTGTTCCCCTCCTGGTACGAGCCTTGGGGTTACACGCCCGAAGAAAGCGCGGCGTATTCCGTGCCCACCGTGACCACGGATCTGTCCGGCTTCGGCCTGTGGGCCCGCGAATGGATGGCCCATCACGCCAAGGACAGCGGCGGCGTGACCGTGCTCCAGCGCCGCAAAACCTCGTATGAGGCGACCGTGGCCGGCCTGAAACAGTCCATCCTCGAATACGCCTCGTGCAGTGAGGAAAAACTCAACGCCCGCCGACATTCCGTGCGCCATCTGGCCATGAACTGCTCTTGGGAAAAGTTCTTCCCCCACTATACCAAGGCCTACACCACTGCTCTGGGCAAGGCGCACGAACGCATTGCGGGTGAAGAAAACATTTCGCGGCGGCGCGAAGTGCTGACCCGTGTGCTCTCCCCCACCGCTTCCACCTCGCCCAACCTGCGCAGCCTGACCGCTGTGGCCGAATTGCCCAAACCCTTGTCCCGCCTGCGCGAACTGGCTTACAACCTGTGGTGGTGCTGGCAGCCGGAAGCCTGGAAGCTGTTCTCGCGCCTCAATCCCGAAGTATGGGAAGCCTCGGATCACAACCCGGTGCGCGTGATCGAAGAAGCGGCTCCGGATTTACTGGACAATCTGGCCGCCGACAGCGGCTACTGCGACATGTACATGCGCGTCATGCGCGCCTTTGACCACTATATGGCCGAGCCGGTCAAGAACTTCGGCCCCACGCTCAACGCCGCACAGCCCGTGGCCTACTTCTCCACGGAATACGGCCTGCACGAGTCGCTGCCCATTTACTCCGGCGGTCTCGGCGTATTGTCCGGCGACCATCTCAAATCCGCCAGCGACCTGAACATTCCGTTGGTGGCCGTGGGCCTGCTGTACCGCAACGGCTACTTCCGCCAACAGATCGACAAGGATGCCCGCCAGATACCCATCTACCCCGAAAACAACTTCGGGGAACTGCCCCTCCAGCGCGTGCAGGAAGCGAGCGGCGCGCCCGTGTACATGCAGTTCGAACTGCCGGGCCGGCAGCTCTTTGTCCAGATCTGGAAAGTGGCTGTGGGCCGGATAACGCTCTACCTGATGGACACGGATCTGCCCATGAACACGGCGGAAGATCGCACCATCACCGCCCGCCTGTACGAGGCGGACCGCGACTACCGCCTGCGCCAGGAAATCCTCCTGGGCATGGGCGGCGTGCGCCTGCTGACGCGACTGGGCATCGCGCCCTCTGCCTACCATATGAACGAAGGCCATTCCGCCTTCATGGTGCTCGAACGCATCCGGATCAGCATGAGCAATGATGGCCTGAGTCTGCGTGAAGCCATGGAAATGGTGCGCTCCAACACCATTTTCACCACGCACACGCCGGTGGACGCGGGCAACGAACGCTTCACCGAAGAACAGATGGAGCGCTACTTCAAAGGATACGCCGAATCCATAGGGCTGTCGTTTCAAGATTTCATGCGCCTCGGGCGCCTCAAGGGCGACCAACGGCATGTGTTTGAAATGACCGTGCTGGCCCTGCGCATGTCCTACCGTTCCAACGGCGTCAGCCGCCTGCACGGTCTGGTCAGCCGCTACATGTGGCGTGAAGCCTGGAAGGGCGTGCCTGTGGCCGAAATTCCCATTGGTTACGTGACCAACGGCATCCATGTGCCCTCCTACGTAGGCAACCACGTGCGCCCCCTGCTGGAGCGGACACTCGGCGCAAACTGGCTCAGCCTGCCCCCGGATGCTCCGGAGTGGAACCGGATCGACGCCATCACCGCCGAAGAACTCTGGAATGCCCGCCAACAGCAAAAAGACGTGCTCCTCCAGTACATTCGCAATCATTTGCCCGCTTATATCCGCAAGTTCAACGTCACCCGCGAAAATCAGCAAAAAATGATGAACGGCCTGAATCCCTCCACCCTGGTCATCGGCTTTGCCCGCCGTTTCGCTCCGTACAAGCGGGCCACGCTGCTGTTCGCCGATCCGGATCGCTTGGCCCGCATCCTGAACGACCCCAACCGGCCGGTCATCCTGGTCTTTTCCGGCAAAGCCCATCCCGCGGACGAAGAAGGCATCAAGCTCATCCAGAGCGTCATCAACTTCTGCGGCGATCCCCGCTTCGCGGGCCGCATCTTCTTCATCGAGGACTACAGCCTGGCCGTGTCCCGGCTCATGGTCCAAGGCAGCGACATCTGGCTGAACACGCCGCGCCGCCCCTACGAAGCCAGCGGCACCAGCGGCCAGAAGGTGCCGGTCAACGGCGGCCTGAACCTGAGCATCTCCGACGGCTGGTGGTGCGAAGGGCAGGGTTCCAAAAACGGCTGGACCATCGGTCCCCTGGTCACGGACGAACTGCCCTCCTCCGTCCAAAGCGACTACTCGGACGCGG
>Ga0082212_10001751_pt1 | contig 31952 bp, 21 predicted proteins | sample TergutNt197P3_FD_71548 | JGI IMG/M metagenome (GOLD analysis project Ga0082212, IMG submission 71548) | Neocapritermes taracua P3 segment gut microbial communities from Petit-Saut dam, French Guiana - Nt197 P3 | ecosystem: Host-associated > Arthropoda: Insects > Digestive system > Gut ...
TTCCGGCGGCAGCCGGTTTTGCCGCCGCCGTCAGCGGCGCACGATTTGCCAGGGCAGCTTTTATATCGCGTTCTATTATTCTGCCGCCCGGACCGGTGCCAGGCACTGCCGCCGAAATTCTTTCTTTGGCTGCAAGGTTCTTCGCACGGGGGGACATGGCATTTTCGTCGTTTGTTTCTCGCAAAGGCGCAAAGGCGCCAAGGTTTTTAGAATCAGGTTCATTAAGATTCTCTTTTTCTTCCCTCTGCGCCTCTGCGTCTCTGCGTGAGGCATCTTGGGAAGAAGTGCTCTGCGCCTCTGCGTCTCTGCGTGAGGCATCTTGGGAAGAAGTGCTCTGCGCCTCTGCGTCTCTGCGTGAGGCATCTTCAGAAGAAGTACTCTGTGTCTCTGTGTCTCTGCGTGAGGTCTCTTGGGAAGATCCTCCCAACACTGTTTGCCAGTCTTCGCCTGCCGCTCCGACAACTGCGATGGGCTTGAGTACCGGAACGTCATCACCTGCATTGTGGAGTAGTTTTAGAATTATGCCGTCCGCTCCGGCGGGAACATCAAAGGTTGCCTTGTCGGTTTCGACTATGCAAACCGAGGTGTCTGATTTTACCGCATCTCCTTCCTTTACCTTCCATTCCTGAATAATGCAGGATTCAACGGTATTACCCTGCCGGGGCATTATTAAAACATGTGCCATAAATACTCCTTATACTCGTTCTACAGATATTCCTGCAATTGTTAAACTTTCCAGTGCGATATCCGGTAATCCAGAATCGGTGATGATCATGTCCATTTCGGCAAGGGGAAGTATACTGATAAAACCGGTTTTGCCGAATTTGCCGGAATCCGCCAGCAGTACGGTGGTTTCTGCATGTGCCTTCATGGCTTTAACAATTTCCGCCCCTTCGGCTAAATGGGTGGTAATACCCCGTTCAAGACTAAAGCCGTCGGTTCCTACAAATGCAAGCCGTACGTTAAGCCTGCTGATTGTATCCAGAGCTATTGGGCCTACCAGAGATTCGGTAGCCCGGCGGAACTCGCCTCCGGTCATGGTTATTTGAAGCATGGGGTTTAGCCGGGCATAGGAATAAACCAGGGAAGAGTTGGTTACGATATGAATGTCCCTCTTGCTCTGAAGGTATTTTGCAACCAGGGCGATGGTAGTTCCCGCTTCGATCATGATCACATCCCCGTCGCATACCAGTTCTGCTGCCCGCCGTGCAATGGTGTTTTTTTCTTCCAGTCTGGTTTGTTTCCGTTCCAGAATGTCCCGGTGCAGGGCCGGAGCAGCGCCGCCTCGTTTCCGGTTAAGCCAGCCGCGGTCTTCCAGAGCCTTTAAATCTCCCCGTATCGTTACCTCGGAAAATCCCAATTCCCGTGCCATTGCGGTAACGGTTACCAGGCCTTCAGTGCTTAACTTGTTGAGAATCAGTTTTTCCCGTTCATTCAGGTCTTCAACCATTGCTTTTCTTCGTTCTTTTTCTTTCGAAATACTTACACAAGCCTTTCGATTCTATTGTGATTTTAACATAATCCGAAAAGAAATGCAAGATAAATCCAAGCTATTCCAGGAAAATGAAGTTTTGTAACAACCTCAAATAAGATTGTTCCAAAAGTAATTACATGGTACTATACTAAGGAATATTACTATGGGAAATGAAACCAACGTATATTTTGACCTCCTAACCCTTTTAAGGTTTAGCAGCCTGGACATTGTAAAGGCTGTAAGGAGTAATCTGTCGCTGCGGGTCGAAGATTATTTTAACTTGTTGTTGCAATTTGAAAATGATGCGCCGAAGGCAGTTGAAGTTTTAAATAATATAGCGGTTCAAAAAGCCGATGAAAATGATTTTGAGTATTTGGAAAACACCAAAAAACGGCTGATAAATATCGGCTGTTATAAAATAGTATCTGCTGTTGACGAAATTATAGATACGCATACGGACGGACGCATTGATTTTAGCGCTGATTGTGCAAAAAATACTTTGGAAAGTTTTAACAAGCTAATAATGCGGATAACAGCTGCAAAAAAGACAGGAAAAAAGGAAACCATAAGCGGTGTTACAGATGAAGATGATTCATCCGGTAATGACTACGGAGAACAATCTTTAAAAGATGCTTTAATAGAGTTAGACAAACAGGAATCCACCCGCAAGCTGCGGATTCTTGCTGTTGACGATTCCCCTGTTATACTAAAAACAGTCTCTTCTGTGCTGCCCGATTACAAAGTTTATGGAATGCAAAAACCGGCAATGCTTAAAGGGTTTTTGGATCAAATAGCGCCCGATTTATTTTTGTTTGATTATGAAATGCCGGAAATTAACGGATTTGAACTTATTCCCATTGTAAGAAGCTTCGATGAACATAAGGAAACTCCGATTATTTTTTTAACATCCATGGGAACATTGGAACATGTATCGGCCGCTCATGCACTCGGAGCATGTGATTTTATGGTAAAACCGTTTCAGGGGGATAATTTACGCGAAAAAGTGGCAAAGCATATTGTCAGGAAAAAATTGATATTTTAACCGATTTTTCCTCTACTTTGACAAATGCTTTTCTATTGTTTCAATCAACTTTTCCGGAACTACCGGTTTGGACAAAACGTCTGCGACACCGGAAGTTTTAACCTGGTTATCAAATTCTTCTCCTGATTTACTGCTGACAATTATTATCGGGACATCAATGTAGCTGGGAATTCTCCTGATATCTTTAAGAAATTCAAACCCGGATATGTTCGGCATTTCGATATCAAGAAGAACAACATCCACCTGGTTTGAGTTTAAAAAACTTAAGGCATCGGAAGCGGATTTGGCAGCCCTGAAAATATACTGCGACGCCAAAATTCCCTGAAATGTATTTATCTGCTGCATACTGTCATCAATGGCAAGAACCTTCTTTTTTTCCATTGTAAATCCTCCTGCTTTAATACGTACCATTAAGAATACCAGAGAAAAACTATTTAAGCAATTCTCGAATCACTTCCAGAGCGCCGTCGTTGTTCATTATCATTACGGCCTCCTTTATTTTATCTGTTTCCTCTTTCAGCGCACCGCCCGGATTCAGAGCGTCAAGGCTTTCTATTGCTTCGTCCATTGCTGAAAAATCATTTTGTTCAATCGCAGCTTTTAGTTTCTCCAGAACAGGCGGCAGTTCCGGCGGTATTTCGATAGGACCGAGATTTTTGTTTTCTTTAGCAAAAACTTCTGCGATGCGTGAGCCCAAACCGCGAAGCGCCTCCAAAAAACCGGGCAGGTCAGAAGCGCAATAAGCTGCATCCTCTTTGCCGGATGCTTTTTCAAGCTCGTATGCCCGTGCGGAAAGTTCCATTACGCCTATGTTGGCCAGGGAGCCTTTTATACCATGTACTTCTATACGGAAATTATTCATATCACCGCTGGCAAGAAATTCAGTTAGATTTTTATCACATTTTTCAATTTCGTCAATTGTTAGTTTAAGCGATTTCTTAAAAACTTCCCTTTGCCCGGAAATTCTTTCCAATCCGATCTGTATGGAAAGGCCCTGGATTTGTTCAATATTGTTCCAGAATTCCTTGTCTTCGGCGGTATCGGCTGTATTTGCAGCAACCGCTTCATCTGACATTTTTTTGATTTTTTCTGCGGGAATCCACTCTTCCAGCGCCTTAAAGAGCAATGACTTGTTTATTGGTTTTGTTAATACATCGTTCATGCCGGCGGCCAGGAATAGTTCTCTGGAACCTTCAACGGCGCTTGCCGTAAGTGCAATAATCGGCACAGTTATGCCTGTTTTTCGGATAATTTTTGTGGCTTCTACGCCGTCCATTCCGGGCATCATGTGATCCATAAACACAATGTCATATTGATTCTGCTCAACCAGTTCTATTGCCTTCCTGCCTGACGAGGCAGTTTCTGCCGATATTTTACAAAGTTCCAGCAATCCGCGTGCGACATTCAGATTGATTGCATTATCATCAACAACCAATATCCGTGCATCCGGTGCATATATTATGCCTTCGTTACCGTCGGTACGGACAATCAGTGTTTCATCCCCCAAAACCTTGGGGATTTCTATATGAAATGTCGTACCCTGGCTGTATACACTTTCTACCGTTATTTGCCCGTCCATCATTTCTACCAAAGACTTGGTAATTGTCAGTCCAAGACCCGTTCCTTTTTTATTGCGGTTTTTTTGTGCATCGGCCTGTGTAAAAGCTTCAAAAAGTGTCGGAAGATCTTTTGCCTGTATACCCATACCTGTATCGCTGATTGACAGCCTGATTGTTGAATCCTCAATTACTATAGTCAGGCGCACATAACCCTTGTCAGTGAACTTGATTGAGTTGCCCAGAATGTTCAGGAGTACCTGTCTGAGCCGGACATCATCACCGTACAGACATTTGGGCATTTCTCCCTGTATATCCAGTTTAAAAGCTATGTTCTTTGTATTGGTTAAAAATTGTGCCATTGAATCAATGTTATTTATCAGAGCGCCGAAATTGTAATGCACGGGGACAAGACTCAGTTTATTGGCCTGTATTTTTGAAAGGTCTAAAATGCTATTTATAATTTCCAGAAGCGCCATGGCGGATGTATGAATATCTTCCACGCATTGAAGCTGGCGTTCGCTCAAATCGGTCGGCAGCAGCAAATCGGACATTCCGATAATTGCGTTCATGGGTGTGCGGATTTCGTGCGACATATTGGCCAAAAACTGGGATTTTGCCTCATTTGCCTTTTCGGCGCGTTCCTTGGCTTCTTCCGCTTCTTTGGTCATAAGCATTAATTCGTGCGTTCGCTTTTCTACGCGTTTTTCTTCTTTTAAAATATTATCATTCAGCGTATTTACCATTTTTACAAATGCGTTCTGCAAAACGGCGATCTCATTTTTATCATCCATGGTGTCTTTTAAGGTTATTTCTATAAAATTCACATCAAAATTACCGGCGGCAATCTGCTGAGCGTAGCCCGTCAGCTTCCTGATAGGCTTAATGATAATGTTAAGATTGTAAAAAATGGCAAAGCCAATCAAAATCATGCATATCAAACCGCCTGTTGCTGTTATTGCCATCATTCTGTGTGCCGGTGCGTACAGAACGTTCAGCGGCGTTTCCATATATACATACAATGGATAGATCGTTCCCTTGATATCCACATTTATTTGCTGAAATGAAGCAAGCGATTTTTTCCCGGAGAACGGCGACATGATTTCTTCTGTAAACATTGTTTTGTTTTTCCGGGCGCCGAGCATGCGATCTGTATTCTCTGACGGAAAGAAATCCCCAAGATTTTTGTCAATAACATCCTGTTCAGTCGCATGCAGAATTGTCATATCCCGGCCCAATAACAGAATAAAATGTTCATTATCGCCCTGTAAATATTCAATCGGGTCGAATATGTCCTGATATGTAATATCTATCCCGCAAACACCGATAATTTTTCCGTTCGACACAATCGGAAGACTAATTGTTGCAGTGTATGTTTCTCCGTATTCTTCGCCGTAATCGTAAAGTCCCGCATAATCGAAAAAAACTTCCCCTGTCGTAAATGGTAACAGGTACCATGGTTCCTGTGTTTCTTCTTCCAATGATTCATCTGTCCAGGAAACTTCGGCAATGCTTTCTCCGTGTCTTACGTATTCCCTGGTGTAGTACGAGTTTTGATGGTATATGCCTTTTTCCAGAATAACCCATGCATCGAATATGTTCGAATCAAAATTCATCATTGCCGTAAGAATTGATCCTGTCGCTGCATCCGCTTCGTCTGATGTATATGCCAAATCCGCCAGCGAACGAGCAGTAAAACTAAGCAGGTTTACCACATTGTTAAAGCTGTGCCTGACCCATCGTGCGATTTGTTCGGCCTGATCCGCATCCCTTTCCTTTGCAATCTCCAGTCTGCTTGTAAATACCGTATTCGCAGAAAGCGCCATCAGCAGGTTTAGAATGATAAAGACAGAGATTAGGGTAGTTATTATGGCTTTATTGATGGTGGATATTCTTTGAGGTTTATTTCTTTCCATTTTTCTCTCTTGAACATCCCCGGAGGTTATTTTGTATTTAAGTATATCATGTCGTATGTATAGGAGGCAATAGCATATTATAATATATATAATAGCAGAAGATTAGTTGATGAGTTTTACAAATCGTGCTATAATTGGATACCGCACCTGCGGGGAATGATGCAGTTCGAGGTAAGAGTATGCAGAAAACTATCTTCGTGGTTGACGATAACGGCACAAACCTTTCGATGGCAGAAGAAGCGCTGGAAGATGAATTTCGGGTAATAACAATATCATCCGCAGAAAAAATGTTTTCGATTTTGGAAAAGGTTGTTCCGGACTTGATTTTATTGGACATTGAAATGCCGGAAATGGACGGATTTGAAGCATTAAAGCGTCTTAAAGCCAGCGATGTACATTCAAAAATTCCTGTTATATTTATGACGGCTACAGCAGATGCAGCCAATGAAGCCGGCGGTAAAGAGCTCGGGGCTGCGGATTTTATAACCAAGCCGTTTTCCGGACCGGTCTTACTGGACAGTATAAATAAACACCTGATATCGGCGACCTAATACATCAATATCTATGGAGAGTTTATACCGCCCGGAACTGCTGGAGAAAACTTCCGGCGGCAAGCAGCCTGATTTGCAGCGAAGATAAAAGGGGGGACGGATAATGAAATGGTTTAATAATTTGAAAATACGAAGCAAGCTTCTGATTGTATTCGGGATACTTGCGGTGATTATGATCTCATTTGCCTTGTTTACCGTTGTAGAGGCAATCTCTATGGTTAATACAACAAACGAGCTGATTAATTCCTATCAGGCACGGCAGACTTTTATTGCAGATGCCGTTGTCAATTTTAACAAAATGCGTTATGCGACTCTTGCCAGGGGATATGCACTGGAAACCGACAACGCCGTATACATGGTTTCCAGAATACTGGGAGACTACAAAAGCAGTGCAGAGTCTTTTGCAAAAAACATGGCAAATTTTTACGAAACAACACAATCAGATCTGAGGCTTACAGAATCGGAGAAGCAGCAGCGCATGACTATTGTGGATGGTATAAATGATCTGTTTGCCAAATATCTGGATATTACCGGCGGTATAATGACTTCCACGGAGAACAAGGACAGGCATATAGTTGTTAAGACCTATGAAGAAGCCATCCCCACCGGAAACGAATTGGGCGATAAGCTGCAGGATCTTCGTGATTTAGTTACTTTTACAACCAGAAAAAAAACCCTGGAAACAACAGATCATATAAATCACATCATTAACATGATCCTTGCCATAACAGCCGGTTTTATTATTATTTCCGTCCTTTCGTTATTCTTTATGGTACAAACCATTACTAAACCCATTTCAGCACTGGAGAAGGCAGTAATTGAAATTGCGAACGGCAACCTGGCTTATTCAATTCACTGTGAACGCAAAGATGAATTGGGAACCCTTGCTCACCATATAAGCGACATGGTCAAGGGAATTTCGGAACATAATAAATTGATGACTATTATGGACAATCTGGATTCCATGATATGCGTTTCAGATCTGGAATATAATTTTCTTTATCTGAACAAACGTCTGGCGGATAAATTCGGCCTTGATAGAGAAAAATGCATCGGAAAAAAATGTTATAATGCAACCAGAGGCCTGAATGAACCCTGCGCTTTCTGTCAACTGTTTAAAATTATACCGGATAAAGATTCATTTCCATCCCGGGACTTTGAATATGTATGGGATGATGTTTCAAACGTTTGGCTTGGCGGAACCGATTCCATTATCCGCTGGGTAGACGGTTCTATTGTACATTTTCAGGCCATCAGAGATGTATCGCAAAAAAAGCATCAGGAAGAATTGCTGGAAGAAGCCCTGGAGGCGGCAAAAACGGCTTCGGTTGCAAAATCTTCTTTTTTGGCCAACATGAGCCACGAGATACGTACGCCCATGAACGCCATCCTGGGTATTGCCGAAATTCAGCTGCAGGACGACAAGCTTGCGCCAAAGACAAGAGAAGCTCTTGATAAAATTTATAATTCCGGGGATTTGCTGCTCAATATTATCAATGACATACTTGATCTTTCAAAAATTGAAGCAGGCAAACTGGAGTTGATGCCTTCCAAATACGAAACTGCCAGCCTGATTAATGACACTGTAACTCTTAACATGATGCGGATTGGCAGCAAGCCGATAGAGTTCCAGCTTTCCGTGGATGAAAATACGCCGTCTACCCTGTTCGGCGACGAGCTCCGTATCAAGCAGATTTTGAATAACCTGCTCTCCAATTCGATTAAATATACAGATGAAGGGGTGGTTAAGCTGCTGGTTTCCGCAGAAGAAGATGAGAGCGAAGCTGACCCGGCCGGATTGAACAGTGAATCGGCCGCCCGCGGGTTGTCGGATAATACGTCGCTTGTTTTCAGGATAAGTGATACGGGACAGGGAATGACAAAGGAACAAATAAGTAAACTATTCGACGAATATTCCCGCTTTAATATGGAAGCGAACCGTACCAAAGAAGGCGCTGGTCTGGGTATGAGCATTACGCAGAATTTAATTCGCCTGATGAATGGGAAAATATCTGTGGAAAGCGAAGTAAACAGGGGAACGGTGTTTACCGTGCGTATACCGCAGGGACGCATCAATCACAGCGTGTTAGGCAAAGCTCTGGCGGAGAGTCTTGAAAAATTCCAGGCAAGCGGAACCAAGCAGCTAAAAAGAGCGCAGATTGTATTTGAGCCAATGCCTTATGGAAGTATTCTGGTAGTGGATGATGTAGAATCGAATTTATATGTGGCCAAAGGACTTATGTCGCCTTACGGGTTAAAGATAGACACGGTAATGAGCGGTTTTGAGGCGATTGACAGGATTAAAAAAGGCGGTGTATTTGATATTGTATTTATGGATCATATGATGCCGAAAATGGACGGCATTGAAGCGACAAAGCATATACGTGATCTTGGTTATACACAGCCCATTGTTGCACTGACAGCGAATGCAGTGGTAGGGCAGTCGGAGGTATTTCTTGCGAACGGTTTCGACGGTTTTATTTCAAAGCCGATTGATGTGCGTCAGTTGGACTCGACATTAAAAAAATTCGTTCGCGACAAGCAGCCGCCCGAGGTGTTGGAAGCGGTATTGCAGAAAAAGGCCGGGGAGCAATCTGCCGGCGGGGCAGCGCAGCCGACAGCGCAATTGTCTATAGATCCGCAATTGGCCGAAATATTTGTAAGGGATGCACGCAAAGTTATTTCGATACTGGAAGAAATGCATAAAAAGAGCGCTGCTTACGAAGACGGGGATATACGGCTGTATACAATTAACGCTCATGCGATGAAGAGTGCACTGGCAAATATCGGCGAACAGGATCTTTCTGCTGTTGCCGGTAAACTGGAACAGGCCGGACGGGAGAAAAATACCGCTGTAATGTCGGATGAAACCCCGGCATTTTTAAACGAACTTAAAAAAATAGCAGAAAAACTAAGCTCTTTGAAAGGCGAAGGTTCCGGCAGTGAAGCAGTGGATGAAAATTCGGATGAAGTGCAGATGTATTTGCGTGAAAAAATGCTTGCAATAAAAGAGGCATGCGGGACTTATGATAAAAAAACCGCCAAAAATACAATTGCAGAATTAAGGCAGAAAACATGGACAAAATCAACCAACGAACTGCTGGGTTCAATGGCCGAACATCTCTTAAACGGTGATTTTGAAGAAGTTTTACGTACTGCGGAGAAGATTACAGGAGACAAGTAATGGGCCTTCCCGCCTTGAAACAAAAAAGCAAAATTGCAGCACGTGCCCGCGGCATAAGTATGGGCCTTCTTGTTCTGCTTCTTGTTTTGATTACAGGTACAGTAGCCGTAACAATCAGGAGTATCAGCGACAACGCCGCTGTAAATCTTGTCAGGGCTTTTTCGATTGAAGTAGCAGAAAAGTTCTCTCATTACATCAGCCAGGATCTTTCTTTGGTGCGGAGGACGGCTCTGTCGAAAGCAATTACCGGCTGGTTTGCCGATGAAGACAATGAAGCGAAAAAGATGGCAGCTTTTATAGAAATGTCGGATTATGCGCATCTTTTTCACGGCGTTCATTTGTATTTGGGTATTCATAAAACATTGAACGAATATTCAATAAAAGACAAAATAGCTGTAGGAGATTTTGATCCCTTTGACCGGCTCAATCCTTTAAATCCTGCCGACTCGTGGTATTTTGAATGTGTTAACTCCGGAAATGATTATTCTTTAAAAATGGATGTTGAAAAAAGGGCAGGTATTTGGCATTTGTGGATAAACCACAAGGTTACATCGGATGGTAATCTTGTAGGCGTATTCGCTTCTGGACTGGAAATGCCCGACATGTTCCATGAAACATTTGAAGGATTCGGGGAAAAAGAGGTCAAGGGATACCTTATTAATAAACATGGCATTATCCAGTCGGCCAGTACTTCTTTGCAGGTTTATTTAGATGAATACAACGAAATAAATAACTGGAATATCCGCAGGGAAAATATCGATTCCGTTTTTACTGCGGCGCTGGATTCGTATGAAAGCGGCATTTCCGGTCTTTTTGGTTCTCATTCACAGCCTGAAATAATAAGACTGCCCAAAGGAGGAACATATAAATATGCGGCCATTAAGCCGATCCCCAATACCGATTGGTCAGTTATCGTCTTCCATAAAAACAATTCGTTATTCGGCGTAAAAGGCCTCCTGCCGCTGTTTATAGTTTTGCTGGCGGCGCTGATTCTGTACGTAACGGTCATGGATATCATGTTAAGGCGGAATTTTTTCACGCCCATTCACCGCCTGACTCAGAACATATCGGAATCAAATGCGGCCGGTGTCGAACATATTGGAAAAAACCGGGACGATGAAATCGGCGAGCTGGCACAGACAATACAGGAAATGTGGGAGCGGCTGAGTACCTTTAATCTGGAACTGCTTAATGCAACACTGGAGCGGAAACGCCAGCAACAACTGCTGCATGCGGTTAACAACACTGCGGCTGTACTGCTGGAATCGGCGGACAGGGAAGATTTTCTGGCTTCGGTTCAGGATGGTATGTCGATTATTGGATATTCCCTGGATGTTGATCGTGTGCAGATTTGGCAGAACGAGATGCTGGATGGTGAACTTTACTTTGTCCTTAAACATGAATGGCTCAGCGAGACCGGCAAGCAAGCTGTTGTCAACCCCCACACTTTACAGTTTCCTTACAGCGTTATGCCCAAATGGAAAGAACAATTCCTTAAAGGCGAATACTTAAACGGACCGCTTTCCGGCCTGTCGTCCGAAGATCAACAATTCCTGGAAGCGCATGGCATAAAATCCATAGTTGTAATTCCGTTGTTTGTGCAGAACCAGTTTTGGGGCTTGTTTAGTATTGACGATTGCCGGAATGAGCGCACATTTACCGAAGGAGAAATAGATATCCTGCGTTCGGGAAGCCTGATGATGGTCAGCGCACTGCTTCGCAATGTTCAGACAGTACAGCTTCATGAGGCGCATGAGCGTGTTACGCTTCAATCGCATTGGTATAAATCAATTCTTGACGCTACGCCGTTTCCTGTTTCGGTAACGGATGCAAATATGTGCTGGACGTTTGCCAACAAGTCTGTCGAAGATTTTTTGGGTACAAAACTTGAGGATATGCTGGGTAAGCCCTGCAGTAACTGGAACGCAAATATATGTAATACTCCCGATTGCGGTATAGCCTGTGCAAAGAGGGGTTTAAAGCGGACGTATTTTACATACAGCGGAGCATCTTATCAGGTAGATGTCGAGACATTAAAAGACATGAATGGTGAAGATGCCGGTTTTATCGAAGTTGTTCAGGATATTACAAAAATTAAAGAGATGGAAAAAGAAGCCCTGTCCGCTTCCAAGGCAAAAAGCGATTTTCTGGCTACCATGAGCCATGAAATGCGTACACCGATGAACGCAATTTTGGGCATTGCTGAAATTCAACTGCAGGATGACACGCTTCCTCCAAAGACAAGAGAAGCGCTGGACAAGATTTACAATTCGGGCGATCTGCTGCTTAACATTATCAACGATATACTGGACTTGTCCAAAATCGAAGCCGGTAAACTTGAATTAACGCCTGCGGAATATAAAATTGCAAGTTTGATCAGCGATACCGTAACTCTTAACATGATGCGGATTGGCAGCAGATCGATCGAGTTTAAGCTCTCTGTTGACGAGAATATGCCGTCAATTTTGTACGGTGACGAGCTTCGTATAAAGCAGATTTTAAACAATTTACTCTCTAACGCAATTAAATACACAAAAGAAGGAATGGTCAAACTGTCGGCTTCTTTAGAACCATCTACGGAAACAGCCGTTTCTGTCAAAACAGGCGCTGTAACTGAGAGCGGCGGAAAAGAAAACAATGTAATGCTTGTTTTTAAAGTAAGTGATACCGGTCAGGGAATGACAAGTGAACAGGTAAATAACCTGTTCGACGAATATTCCCGTTTTAACATGGAAGCAAACCGCACAACAGAAGGAACGGGACTGGGCATGAGTATTACGCGAAATTTAGTCCAGATGATGAACGGTAAGATTTCCGTAGAAAGTGAAGTGCATAAAGGAACGGTGTTTACCGTACGTATCCCGCAGAAAGATACTGATTCCGGTGTGTTGGGCAGGGAATTGGCCGAAAGCCTTGAAAAATTCCAGGTAAACGGCGTAAAGCAAATGAAAAGAGCCCAGGTGGTATTCGAACCTATGCCATACGGAAGCGTTCTGGTAGTGGACGATGTGGAATCGAATCTTTATGTTGCCAAAGGACTTATGGCGCCTTATGGGTTAACAATTGAAACGGTTATGAGCGGTATAGATGCTATTAACAGAATTAAAAGTGGCAGTGTGTATGACCTTATATTTATGGATCATATGATGCCGGAGATGGACGGTATTGATGCGGCAAAGAACATACGCGATCTGGGATACACGCACCCAATTGTTGCTCTAACAGCAAACGCAGTAGTAGGGCAGTCGGATATTTTTCTTGCAAATGGTTTTGACAGTTTTATTTCCAAGCCAATTGATGTACGCCAATTGGACTCGACGTTAAAAAAGTATATAAAAAACAAGCAGCCGCCCGAAGTTACAGGGACTGTGCCGGAACAAAGAGCCGAAAGACGATCGGAAGAAACACAGCCGGCTGCCGCTCCGCTCCATTCCTGGTCTTCGGCCCCTGATAAATTAATTGCCCGGTTGGCAAAGTTTTTTATACGTGACGCCCAAAAAGCCATTACAACGCTGGAATCTATACATGAAAAGCGCCCTTCTTACGGAGACGATGGTATTAAGTTGTATATGATCAGCGTTCATGGGATGAAAAGTGCGCTGGCAAATATCGGTGAACCGGATCTTTCGGCTGTTGCCTTTAAACTGGAACAGGCAGCGAAAGAAAAAAATACAGCGGTAATGGAAAACGACACTCCGGAATTTTTAAGCGGACTTCGGAAAATCATAGAGAAACTTTCATTGCAGGATAGTGAAAATAAAAAAGACGAAGCAATGAATGAAACTTCGGATGATGTCCGTACATATTTACGAGGAAAACTGTTTGTGATTATCGATGCATGTAAAATATATGACAGAAAATCCGCCAAAGATACTATTACCGAACTAAGACAAAAAGCATGGTCTCCTCTGACCCAGGAATTGCTTGATGCAATGGCAATGCATCTTTTAAACGGCGATTTTATTGAAATGTCACAAGATGCGGAGAAGATTATCAAGAATACCTAGTGCATTTCCTGTTCAGTTTGGTACCTATAGTCCAATCGTTGTTTTTATGCTATAATTATTAAAAATCTGGAAAAAGGATGTTTTATGGTTATTTTAACGCTTAATTGCGGATCCTCTTCCGCAAAATATCAGGTTTACGATTGGGATGCCAAAGATGTGCTGGCTGTTGGGATCGTGGAAAAAGTTACCCTAAGCGGTTCTTTTATTAATCACAAGCTCAGAGGCAAGGAAGAAATAACTTTAAATCATGATTGCCCCACACACCTTGATGCGGTGAATCTTATCATTAAAACCCTCACAGACAAGGAAACGGGGTGTATATCCGATATGTCCGTAATAGGCGCCGTTGGTCACCGTACCGTTCACGGGGGAGACAAATTTACCAAGAGCGTTATTGTAGATGATGCTGTAATGGATGTTTTTAAGGAACTGAAGGATATGAGTCCGCTTCATTCTCCTGCCATTATTATGGGTGTAGAGGCTGCAAAAAAGGTTCTGCCAAATGTTCCTCATTGTGCAATTATGGATACTGCATGGCATCAGACCATGCCGCCCGAATCGTTTCTTTATGCAGTACCCTATGAATGGTACGAAAAATATTCGGTGCGCCGCTATGGTTTTCACGGTACGAGTTTTCTTTATACCGCCAAACGTGCAGCGGTGCTGCTGGGAAAAGATCCCTTTAAGACCAATCTGATTATCTGCCATTTGGGGAACGGTGCGTCAATAAATGCAGTTAAGGACGGCTGTTCTTTCGATACCTCCATGGGGCTTACTCCTCTGGAAGGACTTGTAATGGGAACCCGTTCCGGAGACGTTGATCCGGCTATGGCTTCCTATGTGATGAATAAAACCGGCATGGATACTGCCGAATATGAAAGTACGTTGAACAAAAAAAGCGGTCTTTTTGGAATTACCGGTAAATACACCGACCGCCGGGATATTCAAAAAGCAAAACTTGACGGGGACAAGAGAGCCCTCCTTGCCCAGGACATAGAAGCTCACAGGGTTAAAAAGTATATCGGTGCGTATCAGGCGGTACTGGGCCGGGTGGATGCTCTGGTCTTTACCGCAGGGGTAGGGGAATTTGCAGTCTGGATGCGGGAAAAAATTCTGAATGGTCTAGAAGGAATCGGTATTGTTTACGATCCGAAGAAAAGCGAAATGTCCCATACAAGGAACACCGAAACGCTCATCAGCAAAAGCGAATCGAAGATTCCTGTTTACGTAATCCCAACCGATGAAGAACTCGTAATGACAGAAGACGCTTATGCCCTTATGGCAGGTAAATACGATGTCCACACCAATTTTACCTATTCATTCCAAAGTAAGGATTATGTGAATAAAGGCCGGGCAGAAAGCCTGAAAGGTGAACTGGAAAAAAATCCCGAACTGAAAGAAATTATTGCTTTACCCAAGTGAACGGCAATCTGCCTGTACAACTCTTTTGCATCGGCAACGCTATGGTGGATGTGTTTGCGGAAATCCCTGAGGATTTCTGCAAACAATTTGCCCTGACTTTGCCTGTTCAGCATGTTGATCATAATTCGGCAGCTGCGATCCTTAAAGCATTGCCATCCGGTATAATAATTACGTCGGGCGGCGGCGCAGCCAACACGGCAAAGGCAGCCGCTCTTTTGGGAATACAAACTGCTTTTATCGGGGCTGCCGGTAATGATCATTTCGGATCTCTTTTTAAAGAAGAACTCGGGCAGACAGGTGTTGTGCTGTCTCTTGCAAAAAGGAAATCACCCACCGGAGTATTTATAAGCCTTACAACTAAAAGCAAAAAAGCTGAAAATGCGGAATTATCCGGATATATTATCGCTTCACCTTCGGCGGCATTGGAACTGGATGCCGAAGACCTTGATGAACAAATGTTTAAAAGCAATGATGATATTTCGCGAGTACTTTTTTTGGAAGGATTTCTTCTGGGCCGGGAACGGCTTGTTAACTGCATTCTGGAATTGGCAGAAAAGTACCGTCTGACATTGGCCGTTGATATGGGCATACCGGATATAGCGGCAAAGCAGGCAAAAAACATCCAACAGGGAAACTCGCCGTTTTGGGATTTTAAACTCAGGCAAGCAAAGTTTCCTTTGATTGTTTTTTTTAATAAAGCGGAAGCGGAGGCATTTGCAAACGTTTTTGATACCGTCTGGGAAACCCTTTTTATGGAGTCAAGTAAGGTTTCTTCTGTCTGTATTATAGTAAAGCTGGCTGAACTGGGAGCCTCGGTTTTTACAGGCGGTAAAGTTTTCCATGTACAAACAGAACCGGTACAATCAGCGGAACTTACCGGAGCGGGTGATGCCTTTGCTGCGGGTTTTTTGGCAGCATGGTTAAGCGGTGAAGGGCCGCGTCAATGCGGCCGTGCAGGAAATACGGCAGCAGCTGCGGTTTTACAGGCTCCCGGAACAAAAGGCTTGAATATTACCAATAGGTAGTTGACATTATATACCGAACGGTATATATTTATATTGTGGACGATAAAAACAGTGTAAAACAGACAATTGAGGCCCGGGCGCTTGAGCTGTTTTCGGCAAAAGGTTATGAGGGGGTTTCGGTCAGTGAACTAACAGAAGCCGCAGGCATTACCAAACCGACACTGTACTACTATTTTGGGAGCAAGGAAGGACTGTTTGAAGCGGTTATTCAACCGCATTATACCCGGTTAAACACAATAATAACGGCAAACGCCGTATATGATCCAAAACCTAGGTCGTATCATGAAGATATTTACAAAACACTGACAAACCTTACAACAGCTTATTTTACCTTTGCCCGGGAAAATGAATCTTTTTACAGAATTACCCTGGCTAACCTGTCTATGCCATGTTCGTCCGTAGTTTTTAAAATAGTTAAAAAGTACCATTTTATGCAATTTGACATTATCGGCGGCATGTTTCGGAGCATGGCCAAAGCGCACGGCAATCTAAGGGGTAAACACAAAACACTTACATGGTCTTTTATCGGAACAGTAAACTCGTATATAAGCCTTTGTTTCAGCGGGATTTCCGAAAAGGAACTGAGCGGTAAAAGCGTACGGGAGCTGGCACATCAATTTATGCACGGAATTTATGCCTGATTTGCGGAAAAAGAATAAAATTTTTTGAATTATATATACCTAACGGTAGGTAAAACAGCTTAACGGTGGGTATACCAGCTTAACAGGAGGAAATTATGAAACATCCGATTAATCATTCTTGGTATGAGGAAGCTTTGATTTACCATATGTATGCGCTTTCACTGGCGGATGCGCCGTTCCTGAATGACTATACCGTAACGGAACACAAACTTTCCGGGATTGAAAAATGGATTCCGCATATAAAAGGCATGGGGTTTAATGCGGTACTATTCAGTCCGGTACTAAAATCACGATCCCACGGATACGATGTAACGGATTACTTTGAGATTGACAATCGCCTGGGAACAAATGCCGAATTTCAATCCATGGTTAGATTGTTTCATGAAAACGGTATCCGCGTTATACTGGATTGCGTTTTTAACCATTGCGGCCGGGATTTTTTCGCGTTCAGGGAACTTCAGCATAATAACCGGGAGTACGCGGACTGGTTTTCCGGTGTTGATTTCGGCCGCCAAAGCCCGTTGGGGGATCCGTTTATGTATAACACCTGGAGCGGGTATTATGAACTTCCAAAATTCAATTTGCAGAATATTTCTGTACGAAATTACCTGCTTGATGCAGCGCTGTTTTGGATTGATACTTTTAACATAGATGGAATGAGGCTCGATGCAGCTGATGTACTGGATTTCGGTTTTATGGCAAAATTGCGAAGCGTTACAGAAAGCCGGAAGAATGATTTTTGGCTTATGGGCGAGGTTGTACACGGCGATTACAGCAAATGGGTAAATGATTCGGCATTGCACAGTGTTACCAATTATGTTTTATACAAGAGTTTGTTTTCCAGCCATAACAATAACAATTTGTATGAACTGGCATACTGTCTGCAAAATGCGGTTCCGGATAACGGACTGCCGCTGTATTCGTTTTTGGACAATCACGATCAGAGCCGTATTGCGAGTAACACCAATCCTGATCATTTAAGCACTTTATATACGCTGCTTTACACGCTGCCCGGTATTCCGTCTGTATATTACGGCAGTGAATGGGGTTTTCGGGGAATTAAGGAAAACGGTTCCGACAAAAATCTGCGTCCGTATATAAACATAGAAAACCGGATGGCTTACAGTACATGGCTGACAGGGCACATTAGTGCGCTTGCACAAATAAGAAAAAGGGAAAAAGCGTTAAAATACGGTAACTATAAACAGGTTTATCTGGAGTATAACCGTCCTTTTGTTTTTGAGCGTTCCTGCGAAAACGAAAAAATATATGTGATTGTTAATATTGCCGGTAACAATGAAGCTGTAGATTTATGCGGTTTATGCAGCTTTAACAGCAATGGCGGCGGACTTTGGGATTTGTTATGCGAAGAACAAATTGCCACACCTGGTTATATTCAAATGAAACCGCATTCAGCCCGGATATTAAAAGAAAGAGTTTGTTGTTAGCGCATTGTAAATCAACTTCCGCTGTAGTACACTTTATTCACCAGGAGAAAGTGTGAAAAAATACGCTGTATTTTTGATCTTCTTATGCTTGATTCAGCTTTGTCTTTACGGAGAACCAACGGATACAGAGAACGTTTCCTCGCCCCATATATTTCATAACATCGGATGGAATTTGCTGCATTCTTTTACCTATAATTATGGTTTTAACTTTATCGGCGCCGGAGTTGGAACATGGGGAATGATTGAAACAGGCATTGACTGGAAGTGGAGAAATACCGTATTTGAAAGTACATGGCTGTCAAACATCGGCGGTCCGGTTATGGCGACAGGCGGTGTTGTTCCCGTAATCACGCCTTTGCTCTTTTTTCTTTCCGGAAAGATTTTTAGTGACGAAAGGTCAATTGTTGCCGCAAGCGCCCTGACGCAAACGCTTATATTGACCATGGTTGTACAATCACCGCTTAAAATGATTACAGGCCGGAGGGATCCCGGTCTTGTTGATAATTTCTTTTATGAAAGGATCTGCGGTGAAGATGATTTTAGCGGTGTTTTTAACTGGTTTAACATGGATTTTATTAACGGCTGGCCAAGCGGTCACACCGCCAATGCTTTTTCCGCTGCGGCAACACTATCGGAAATTTATCATGACAATATTTGGGTAAAAGTAGGAGCATATACATACGCCGCATTCATTGGATTCGGTGTTACCGTACATGCACATTGGGCTTCCGAGGCAGTCGCCGGGGCATTAATCGGGTATGCCATCGGAAAAACAGTTGGTAAAAGTTACCGTAAATTTCTGGACAAAAATGAAGATCCAATAAATATATCGTTCTATTGTACTCCCTATTCAGCAGGAATATACATTCGTTTGTAAATTAACTCCCTTGTAAAAGATATTTTTATTTTTAGGCGAGGTATTGTTTCTGCTTACACATTTTCTTTTGTTGTCCGGTGTTCTGCATCTTCCAGAGCGCGCCTGAACTGTGTTTCATAGAACTCACGATACACACCGTTAAGTTCCAAAAGCTCCGCATGGCTGCCGCGTTCCACAAGAGTACCGCCGGACACAACAAGAATTTCATCGCATGCCATAATTGTGCTGAGTCTGTGTGCGATAACAAGGCTGGTTTTCCCTTTAAGTAGCGGTTCTATAGCGCCCTGGATCAGGCTCTCCGATATCGAATCGAGAGCGCTTGTTGCTTCGTCCAATATAACAAGGCCGGGATTTTTAAGTATAACCCGCGCTATCGACAAACGCTGGCGTTCGCCGCCGGATAACTTTATGCCCCGGTTTCCCACTTCTGTATTATAGCCGCCGGGAAGCGACATAATAAAATCGTGAATATTGGCCTCACTGCACGCCTTGATAATGCTTTCTTCAGCAGCGCCGGGTGCGGCGTATAGTAAATTTTCCCTAATCGTACCGTTAAACAGATAGGTGTCCTGCGTAACGAGTCCTATATTGGAACGCAGCCAGCGCAGGTCGAGGTTCCGGATATCGCGCCCGTCGAGCAATATCTCTCCGCTTACTATATCAAACAGGCGCGGCAGCAAATTTATTATTGTGGATTTGCCTGACCCCGACGGGCCAATGATTGCCACTGAACGTCCCGGTTTAACGGTGAAGCTGATATTGCGGAGCAGCGGTGTATCCTCGTTATAGTGGAAGTATACGTTTTTATATTCGACAAGACCGTTCATTCCATCAGGTGTTATGGCATCAATCTTGTTTTCTATTTCCAGAGGCATATCGTAGTATTCAAATATACGGGAGAATATCGCCATGGATCTGACAATATCAACCTGCATGTTAAGGAGCATGTTCACTGGCCGGTACAGTCTTTCAAGCAGCGCGACCATGACTGTTATGCCTCCGACCGTCAGGTTTGTGTTGCCGTATTTCAGCAAAAGCAGGCCGCCGACTAGGTAAATTACCATGGGGCCTGTGCTTGTCAGTATTCCAAGTGTTGCCCTGAACCAGCGCCCTGCCATTCTCTCTTTTATATTAAGGCTGGTCATTTCACCGTTAACTTTCTCGTATTTGCTGTATTCTGTTTTTTCCATGGTAAAGAGTTTTACCAGCATTTGTCCGGAAACGCTCATGGTCTCCGAAAGTATCTGATTTATCTCGTCGTTTTTTGCCTGTGCCCGATAGGTTATATCCCATCGCTTTTTACCGACCTGTTTTGTGGGGAGTATGAGCAGCGGTACAAGCAGGATTCCGGATGTAGCCAAAATCCAGTTTTTCTGGTACATGGCAGTTACCGCCAGAATAACCAGCATCAGGTTTCTGATAAGCTCCGTAAGCGTGCCGGAAATAACCGTCTGTACGCCTGCGATGTCGGAAGTCATTCTTGTAATTACCTCACCTTGTCTGCTTGAACTGAAAAACCCGTGAGACATTTGGAGCAGATGTTTGAACATATTATTGCGCATGTCAAATGTTATGTGCTGTGCCACCCAGACATTCAGCCATGTTTCGAATACCGAAAGAAGATTGGACAGCACCAGCACACCAAAAGATACGGCAATCAGCTTTATAAGCATATCCAGCCTGCCGCCAATTAATCCTTCGTCGACTATCCTGCCCAAAAGCAGCGAAGGCATCAGCGAAAGCCACGACGAGACAAATATACAAATCACCACAAACACCAGTCTGGGCCAGTACGGCAAAAGATAACCGAAAACTCTTTTTAGCAAAGACCAGGTTAGTTTCGGGGCATTTTTCTTTTCTTCTTCTGTAATAGGCTGCGCCGGGCCGCGCCCTCCGCCTCTTAGTCCGGTTGTTGGCATAGTATTATTGTATCATAAGGACGGAAGTTTTATGATTATTGTTTGCATTTTGCAATCTTTTGTTAAGGTCAGGTCATTTTTCTATGTATTTTGGTTCGATTCCCCTAAAGCCTTTTGAATATGGAGTTTGCGCAGCAAACTCTTAAAGCTGTATTGACATGAAGTTTTGCCAAAAGCAAAACTTCAACGTAAAGAAAGAGGCTCCTAACGGAGCCTCTTTCTTTACGCATCTCCAGGGGGAATCGAACCCCCGTTGCGAGGATGAAAACCTCGTGTCCTAACCCCTAGACGATGGAGACATGTAAAAACCTTATAGTTTTACTCTAAAGTTTTGGTTTTCAAAACTTCATTATTAAATATATAAAAACATGGGAATTTAGTCAATGTACCTCTTACCAGAATAATGGTTTTTCCGACGATTCAGTCTGCTGTGATACTTGTTGCTTGAAAACTTGTTAAGCAAAATCAGGACAGATCGTTTTTTAACAAAAAAAGGGCCTCCTATGGAAGCCCTTCACATTTAGTTGTTCTATGATCGAATTAATTAAAACTTAACCCCAACGCCAAGTGTTGGCTTAACCATCCAGCCAAATTCCAATCCCATATGGGATTCGTCAAAAGAAGTAGTACCATCAGCAACTACACGGTGAATGCGGAAAAAGTCAAAAGCAACATTGGTCCGGCTGAACATATAGAGGCTGTTGTTAAAGTGGAATTGAATTCCGAGGTACAGTCCGGGACCCAGTTGAAGATCGGTGGTTTTTATCCAATCACCGCCGGTAGCATTTGGCACTACTGACCAATGATCAGAACTCCAGTAGTACGCATGAGCCCCAATAGCCAGAGGAACGCGGAGAAAACTGCCGTTATACAGATAAATAACCGGTCCCAGAAGGACGTTCATTCCAAAGAGCGAAGAAGAATATGCATCGGTCGGAGAATGACCCATTACATCGGAGCCGACAAAAACGTCAAAATCCAGAGCAATACCGACTTTTTTGCTAAAGTTGTAGTTTATTGCAAAGCCGATGGAAGTACTGGAGGTAACAGTCCTGTCCATATCTTTAGTGGTAGGGTTACCATAGAATTCATGTGGGGCTGGGCTGGTAGTCCAGTGAACCGGGACGCCGATTGAGATTTCAAGATTGATTTTGTCTCTTTTTTGCTGTGTCTCTTCATCTTCTTCCTGGGCAAAACACAGACCGGCAACCAGGATAAAAGCAACAAGCAGTAAAACTAGTTTTTTCATTATTTTTCTCCTAATGGTTTAAATTGTGTATATGAACAACCTACCAGGCTGTTTTTTCACCCATTACCCTGTGTATAAAACCTATATAAAACTGCCATAAAAAAATGACGGTTTATTTTTGGCTTATGCAACGTTACGAACTGATAAAAAAAAGGGGTTCAGCAAGGTGATAATAGCGGCAGTACGGAAATTTGCTACGATACAATGAAAATTTACATAGTAAAGATATCAAGTTTAATACAAAACAAATGATAAATAGAGTGAATTAAGGCAATTTTACATAAGGATCATGTAGTTTTTGCTTGACAAAAGAAAAAACTCTGTATTATGATTATAAGGAATATTAAATCTCTGTAAGGAAAGGTTCTGCCAAAAATAAACCGTCGTTTTTTTATGGCAGTTTTCCGCTAAAAGGTCATCCCAGCATTTTTAACTTGTCTACCAAGAGGGAGCGAAAGCTTCCGGCGCCGGTAGAACTAGGTTCCAGAGCCAGGGATGCTTCACAGTCCGCTAAAGCGGCGGGGTAGTCTTCAAGGTGGTAATAGGCCTGACCACGACGGTACAGAGTATATGGTTGAGAGGGATTAATAGCCAATGAGAGGGAAAAATCTTCTATGGCTTCCTGGTATTGTCTGAGTACGGACTTTACAACACCTCTGTAATAGGCGGATTTATATGATTTTTCATCGGTTTCCAGGGATTTGCCAAAGTCTTCTATGGCTTCTTCATAACGGGATTGAGCAAAATAAGCCATTCCCCGGTGTTTATAGATCATCGTGCAGGTTTTAGGGTCAGTCTTTATCTCCAGAATTCTGGAATAAAAGGCTATTGCCTCGTTAAAACGGTTTTTATTGTGAGCATACAGGGCATTAAGCAGAAGGTCATCTACTGGGGCATATTCATCAACAATGGGTACGCTTTCTTCGAGTGCGGTTTCTTCCGGAGATTGTCTTTCTTCGTCGGATTCTTCGCAAAATAGCAATCCGTCGGTTGTTTCTTCAATTTTCCGGTAAAACGAGTCCCTGCGTTTTCCCAATTCACCATTAAGCTGCCGGTGGTAGATGCGGATTTCCTGAAAAATGCTGTCTGCCAGGGACAGGCTGGCGTTTACCGCCGCAAGACGCCGTTTCATGGGGTCGCCCAATAGGGTAAAATTTTCTGAATTCTTGTAGAACAGTTCATGTTCTACTTCGGCCCAGGCATCCTGCAAAATAGTGCGAATTTGAACTTCTACGGCATCTGTACCGCAATCGCCGTATTTTGCAGTCAATTCTACAGGTACTTCGATTAATAAATGTATCGATTCATAACCAAATTCCTTAAAACTATACTCATCTCCCTTCCTTTCCAGTTCTATTACGGTAAAATGTTTGCGGATAAGCTTTTCCACCGCTAACTGGTCTTCCAAAAAAGGACAAATCACCCTAAGGGCGATTATATCGGTGATAAAAGGTTCTTCGCCGGGATATTGTTTAAGGAGTTTTTTATATTTCTCATGATAGCTGTCGAATTCTTTTGCCCTGCCTACAACTGCCGGCCGGGTATGAAGGGTATGAACAACCTTTTCAACAGCATCAATAAGCTCTTTAGTGATATTTCCCCGGGCTGTTTCTGCTTTTTCATAATTAATTTTTATCTGATCTCGGGTCAATAATTCAAATGCCATAGTGAGTAATTACCACATTATTGAAAAAAAAGCTGTCTGATTTCAGACAGCTTTTTTTTATTATCAACGAAATCCTGCTTAGTTAGCGTTATCGCTATTGGAAGGAGAAGGAGTAAATGAAGACTCTGTGGCTTGTTTCTGCTGTTCCAGATAACGGAGAATCTGTGCCTGTCCAAAGCGGCTCATTTCCCACTTCTTTTTGGCAGTTTCACGATCCAGAATGATGTGCCAGAGGCCTTCATCGTCGATATCCCTGTCGGTGTCAAGAACTGCTTTGTCGTAAATAATCTTGACATCACGGAAATAACCAACAAAGTCTCCGCCTGCTTTATCGCCGTCTCTTTTAATCAGGAATCCCCCGAATTTAACGAAGGGAGTTGTGGTAGGATACAGAGGGGTAAGACGAAGTTCACGATTCCGTACCTGGGATACATAGGCTGGGTTATTCCAAACCAGTTCGGCCCAACCGTCAAAGTTCAGGTAATCCACATGGTAGATTTTTTCTGTTCCTTCGCTGTCGATAAGAATAATCGAAAGACTATGGGGGAAATTAAGTCCGTAAACACCAACTGCTACGGATTTAATGGTTCCAACATTTTTTACAACGCCATACCCAAAATCAGGTTTACCGTCACCGCTCTCATCTGGTCCTTCAAACCGGGAAAGGGACATAACACCGCTGTTACTTGCGGTAAAATTTCCGTCGTCATCAATCTCTCCGGCTGGTTCGTAGGCGGGAATCTCAAAAGGTGGCCTGATAAACGCATTGGAATTCCATGGTTCTACAGGGAAATTAATCCTTACACCCAATACTGTACCATATTGCTTGGACTGGGCTTCGTCAGCATAGGTAAGGACTTCGCGATTTACTGTTCTTGCGGATGAATTAAGCCTGACTGTCCAGTTTCTGATGGCAAGAGAGGTCTTCATAATGTTTTTTTGTTCTTCGGTAAAGCTGGCGCCTGCTACAGCTCCGTAATCCATAACAGTTGCCCTATTCTGGGTCATTACCGGTTCCTGGCTTTCTTGTCCTTCTACTACCGGAGCTTGAATAATATCGGCTCCAAGTTTGGTAAAGTCAATCAGGACAGCTTCTTCTGCAAATAATCCTACCGTCAACAGCATGACGGCCAAAAGAATGAATATCTGTTTCATTCACAGCTCCTTTACATAACCAATTCTAAAGATATAGATACATATAATGATATATGATCTGAAATAATTTGTCAATTACTTATCGGCAAAATTTTCTATTCTGCACTAAAGAATTTTGAAAATTCTCCGAAAAAAACTTCGTTTCCGTTAACAAAGAGTTTAACATCCGAAACCTCGCTAAAATTCCTCCTGATCCCCTGGTTCAGGGTTAAAAAGCTGTCAAAAAGTGGTTTTCCTCCCTGTATCGGTAGGGCCGCTTCCCTGGAAAAATCGGCATAAACGACCCTGTTTCGGTACATAAATGACCGAAGTTTTGTCCCCTTGGTTAAAAGAGGGGCAAAATCCAGGGAAACAGGGCCTAAAATTAGCTCTTCAACATACGATTTGATATTGGCTTCCCTGGATGAAGCCTTATGGAGCATCCGGTCTTCCACCACAGAACGGTTATTTTCATAAGAAAAAAACTCAAAAGTACGCCTTGAAAGACCTGAATGACCCATTTCAATAAAAGCAAAAACAGTTAAAACTACAAGATATGCCAAACGGCGGATTTGTTTAAAAAAGACCACGGATCCCCCATATTATAACCAGGAATATAATTATTTTGCTTGATTCAGGGGGCTGTATATCCTCCGGATTGTTCAAATTCCCCTACAAAATCAACAATTCCTTTATATAACGCTTCGGAAAACAGTTTCAAGTATGTTTCGTCTGCCATCACCCTTGCATCTTCAAGATTGGATACAAAACCCAGTTCTACAAGGATTGCCGGCATCCGGGCGTTTCTGACTACATACCAGTTTTCTGCCTTAAGTCCCCGGGAAGGGATACGTTTTCCAAAGCTTTCCTGAAAACGATTTAGTATAAAACGTCCCATTCGGGTACTTTCGGAGGTAAATTCAAACTGTAGCATATCGTTAATTATGTGGGCGATTTCCGCATATTCTGCCTGTTTATTCTGGTCAAGGAGTTCCCGCCGGGTTTCAGGAGGCAAGTACCAGACTTCATAGCCGCGGGCGTTTTTATTCAGTGAAGCGTTTGCATGGATAGAAATGTAGATAATGGCTTCGTTGTCTTTAAGCGGTACGGTATTTGCTATGTTCACCCGCTCTTCCAGACTGGGGTAGGTATCGCCGGTTCTGGTTAGGAGTATCTTTTTTCCCGGATAGGCGGCGCCGAGGAGGACTGCCAGCTTTTTAGATACCGCCAGGACGATGTCTTTTTCTACAGATTTGAGTGTTTTTCCGTTTATCGTATGAGTCCCAATGGCCCCTGGATCCTTTCCACCATGGCCGGGATCGATAATAATTGCGGCAATCCGGAAATGATTTTCGTCACTTGGAGTTGTTGGCAAAACCGGCGGGGCAGCGGAAAAACTTGCTTTAGCTGCCGTTACAAAGGCGGCAGGAAAACGGAGCGCTTCGCCTTCAAAAAAGGGCAAAGGTACGGTAAGAACTTCCCGGCCGTCAAAAAGAGCAAAACCTTGTTCACCCGGAAGGCCGGAGTAGAATTTAAACCGTTTTTCGCCCTTGTTAAACACTCCGGAGGCAAAAAAAGGGTCCCAACTTATCACGGCGCCCAGTTCTTTCAGGGTTTCATCTATACTATAGCTTTTTCCGGCCTGCCCAAAGGCCTGAAATGAGGAAAGGGTTATCAGTATTGTCAGAATCAAAATGCTTTTGATTTTCATATCGTTCTTAATAATTTCGGCACAATTGTTTGTCTATGTAATATACTGCGCCTTGGTATCCCCCCCGAACAAGGGCAACCCAGAATTCCCTGCCCAAAACCGGCCCCTGAGAGTCTGTTTTCGCTTCAGTTAACGTAATACCAGTTAATTTTTGTACAGCTTTTAGTGTTTCTTCGGGACTTCGGCCCATATAATCTACCAGATCTGATTCCGTAAAAGCCGGAAAAGGTATTATTCTCAAATTTCTCCTCAAATTAATATTACTTGGCGCCATTTGGTTGAGTTGTTCTGCCTGGACAGAATCCATGGTATATGCCGATGGGGGAAATTCGCCGTTTGCGGTCAGGAAGGCTTCGGTTGCTTCATCCGGCGTTGCCAGGCGAATAAGAACAGTTTTTGCGGCATTTTCCGCTGCCTGTATCGCCGTATGCCTGTCCGGGGCGGCGGAAATAACATTTCCTGCCTTGGAGACATTATTTGTCGGGAAAAAAATGCGTTGACCGGACCCGGCTCGGAGAAAAAGGTCTTTTACATGGGGTATATTACGGGCTGTTTCCAGTTCAACAATGGATGCAACCAGGCCGGGAATAGAAATAAAAGCCCGTTCCGCACTGGTCCAATTTCGGGTGGGATTTAAATTCGCCGGCTTTTGACCCAAGGCAGCAGCTATTGCCCCCTCCGCCGGGTTTACCCCGGATGCATACGGATAAGTCCAGCCGGACATATACCCGCCTGATAGCCGGGCTGCAATTTCTCCTATCATGGGGCCGCGGGAAGTAAGTTTAATATCCCCTTTGGCGGCGCCATTGTTAATTTCCAACGCTTTTATTCCACGGATAAATACTTCAATAATAACATCCTGTTCTTTAGTGGAAAAATTTGTGGGCATGGTATGGCCCATTTCTATAAAATACGGAGGAAAAAATATATGCCTGTCGGCAAGGCCGCATATTGTTACATCTCCCTGGTAAATCACTGCATCGACCGAAAATTCCGGTCCTTCCATGTATTCTTCTACTATTGCCTTTTCCGATCGCGAGAACTGTAAAGCAATTTCTATTGCTTCCCGGAGTTCTGTATTGTTATTCACCTTGCGGCAGCCGCGGGCGCCCATATTGTCTACAGGTTTTACCACAACCGGAAATGGAAAAGGTAAAGTTAAAAACTGACCGGTATCGGAGATTTCGCCATTGTTCCTGGTAAAAACCGTAAAAGCCGGGGAGGGGAGGCCGGCTTCTCTAAAACGTTTTCTCATTCTTTCTTTGTCCGAGGCGTCCAGGGCGGTTTCGTAAGGAAGTCCGGGAAGGCCAAGTTGTTCGGAAACAAATGCCACGGATGCGGAAAAATCTGTTCCTGCGGTCATAATACCGTCAAGACCTCCCTCTGCCCGCAGTTTTTTGGCGAATTCTTCTATTTTATAAATGTCTTTCAGGTCAATTTCTTCAAAATAATCCGCTTCACATTTCAGGGGAGCATTGGGATCACCGTCAATAACAATGGTTTCCAGTCCCATCGCTTTTGCGCTGCGTATGGCCGGCCCTTGCATAACCCCTGCGCCGAGAATTAGTATCCGTTTTTTTTGGCTAGACATCATTACAATCCCTTTCTTTAACAACATACACTTCGAAGGTATCGCCCAGGCCGAAGATTCGGCTGAACACAGAAAAAAAACCTTTCCGAATGCTTTTTTTCCGGTTTTTATAAAAAGGAAAGCGTTCCGGATGGTGTCCGGTAATTATTCGTTTTTTCAGCCGGAAACCATAGCGGTTTAGAATTCTTCTGATGCGGCGGGGATCCAGAATTGTCCAGTGATCGGCAGGGCTGTTATCCAGAAAATTGTTCAGGGATTTACGCCGCGATATGCCTGCTGCCGAAGGGGTGGAAAAGGCAAGAACACCGCCGGTTTTCAGAAGGCCATTAATGGCAGTCAGAGCTTTTCCCGTATCTTCAAAATGTTCAATTACATACCATAAAGTAATTACATCATACATTTGCCGGCCGCTGCCTGCTTTGTTCACATTAACCAACTCTGGCAGTGATTCGGGAAATGTTCCCTGAATAGCATTAATTCCCAATGTATTTCTGACAAAGTCAACTGCGTCCTGTGCAGGATCAATGCCTGTCGTTTTAAAACCCTGCTCACGGGCGGCGGCAAGAAAAGGCCCGTAAGCGCAGCCAATATCAAGCAATCTTTGCGTCTTTGCGTCTTTGCGAGATAAATTTTTCGAAAAGGTTGTATCTAACAAGGCGGCAATAAAATGAATTCGTCTTGCTCCGTCTTTTTGCAGTTTTGGAAAATCATCCAGATAGGTCTTTCCGTATTGTTTTTGATATTCTGAAAAAAAATAATTCTGGTTATATTCCACCGGAGGAGGGTTCAGCCGATCCATAATGATTGTCCCGCAGCTGCACATCCTGTATGTTCTGCCGGGAAAACGTTCCGTAACCCGGTAGTCAGTAGCGTTGCAAAGAGGACAATTCCGGTGAACTACGGGATTTACATTAAGCAGAAGGCCGGACAGGGTTTTGAATTTTTGCGGCGATGATTGGTTTTCGCTGTCCATGTCCCAGCGCAAGGCCGCTTTTTCGCTTAGTGTTACGCATTTTTTGTAAAGCTCGTAAAAATCAAACCCTTTTTTTCTTTCTCTCGCCAAGACGCTAAAGCGCAAAGGAGGGTGTACAATTTGCTTATTACGCTTAAATCTTTGCGTCTCTGCGTCTCTGCGTGAGATAAAAAGAGAAAGAATTCCTGCATGTCGGGAAAGCTTTTCGTGGTAGGTGCCGGGATTGATGAGCAAAACCGGAACGCGGGCATGGAGCGCTTCGAATGCGGTTATCCCGAAATGAGTTATAATTAAATCGTAATCCGCAAGTGTTTCCTGTAAGTTAAAAAAATCGCCGCCGGATGGCAGTTTTCCTTCAATTATCGTAACACCTGCTTGTTCCAATATTTGTCTGTCTATACCGTTGTTTTTCCGCAAAGGACCCAATACAACACTAATCGAAGAACCCTCTTCGATTACATTCTTTAAGGCAATTGTTGTATCAACGGTAAGTCCGGCAGCATCTTCTGCGCCAAAACTTACAAGTATTTTTAAGCTACCGCTTGTTCCATTGTGCGGACTAAACGAAGTGCGCCGTTTTTTGGGCAAAGGCAGCAATGACGGAGCGCAAAGATTGGCTTTTTCGCCGGTTTTTTTGGATGGAATGCCCGGCAATATATCAATTAAAAAATCACATTCCTTTCGTGAAAAGCCTTCGTCTATACCTAAAACTGGCCCCAGTGCAGCCCAGTGTTGTATTTCGGTTTTTTCTGTTCTATAACGATCCAGAATAATAAGTGTCCAGGTCTTTTTTAAAATATTTTCTTTGTCCAGCCATAATTCTTCGGGTTCGTCAGGCATGTTGTGTTTAATATCAGAAAAAAGCCAGGCATCCGCACCTTCTTTGCGGAGTTTTTTTACCAGTGATATTGAACGGTACAGATGGCCTCCGCCTCTGCCTTCTTCGCAGGCCGGAAGGACAAGAAAAGAATTCAAGAGGGGAACCTTTGCTGAGACGCTTCAAACGGTTCAGTTTTGTTGAGTGTACACCTGACGAGTTCCAGTATCTTTGTTCCACAATATCGTTCCGGACATGCCGTTTCCTCACGTAAAAGCCTGTACAGTTTTTGTGCGTACAGGTAATCTTCGTGAGTGTCCACGGTAAGGCGGATGTTTGATCCCTGCCATTTGACCGGGGCAAGTGGCAGGTGCAGATTAAATAATTCTGGATGATTATAAAGATACGGACAGACATGCTCGCGTTCTTTTTTTTCCGTACTTTCCCGTTCGGCCTTTAAAAGCGCTTCGGCCTTTACCACTTCTACCCCTGCCCCGTAAGGAAGCCCTGTATGGCCGGCATAATCTGCCTGCAGGGTCGTTGTTTCCATGGCCAGTGTTTCGGCAGCATCTGCAAAGACAAAGGGATTGTCGGCAGTGGCCCGGATAACCAGGTCGGGGGAATAACGCCGGATTGCGATGCAATAACGTGCCAGTACATCGTCTTCGCTTCCGGTGGAAATAACAAAACCTGCTTTTTCTGCGAGTTTACCAAAGGGTGTTTTACAGTTTTTCGGGCAGGCAAGAATTCGTATATCACAGCAAACAGCGCCAAGGGCTTCCATAACCCTGAATATAAGCGGTTCGCCTTCCAGCGGAAGGAGGCATTTTCCGGGAAGCCGCCTTGAATCCATCCGGCCCTGAAGTATCAGTGCTGTCATGCACACGCCGCCTCCTGGCGGCGAACTGGTATAATTACCTTGCGCTCGATGGCCGCAAGCCGAAGGCTGAAGGCCATCAATTAACAGCTCCGGAATATACTGTTTCCTGTCCATTGCGGTTTAATTCAGATTTTTCCGAGCTGCTGTGTTCCCATAACTCTGTCAGTGTACGCGCATCACGGCGGAAACGGTTTTGATTGCTGAGTACCCATTTCCGTTCCCGGGAAAACTCAGTCCATGCGCTTGGGAGATCCCAGCCGGATTTGACAAGGTACCCCGGAAAACAGCGCAAAGGCAGATATGCATGGTCGCTTCTCCATTCCGGCGCCAAATTTTTTAAATAGAAAAGCCGGTATGATCCTTCAGTGGTACTGTCTTCGGGCAGCAGGGTGTTGTCATGGATAAGCCGTATTATTTGGGTAGATCGTAATTCTTCATCCCACAGGTATGAGCGAAACCCAAAATCCATTAATTGCCAGTGAGGATGAATAATGTCCCGGTCAAAACCGCCGAGGCGTAAAAATCGTTCTTTATCATAAAAGCCCAGCCAATCGTATGGATAAAGGGTACTTTGATTTTCCCGAACCGGAGCTTCCGGAAGTGTTTTAATGGCACCGCCGCGCGGGTTTTTGTAATACACAGGAGAAGCTATTGTATGTAAAACTTCAAACCGAGGATTTTGTACGGTCGGCACGGTACAAAGCCGCTGCCCTCCAAGGTATTCCACCATCTTGGAAGCATTAATTCCGTTAAACAGGCGGTAATCATTCCATAATACCAAAAAATACGGGCCGGCTAATTCTGCTGCAGCCAGATTGATACTTTCGCCGGTGGTAATTTTTTCGTGCAGTAAAATAAAGCGGACAAAG